>Ga0172369_10001062_pt1 | contig 40396 bp, 33 predicted proteins | sample LakKiv25m_FD_114539 | JGI IMG/M metagenome (GOLD analysis project Ga0172369, IMG submission 114539) | Freshwater microbial communities from Kabuno Bay, South-Kivu, Congo - kab_022012_11.25m | ecosystem: Environmental > Aquatic > Freshwater > Lake | place: Democratic Republic of the Congo... | reverse complement strand
CTGAAAAACGGATGACCTGCCCTGAAAAAACAACAGGGGACAATCTGATGACAGCAAGGAAGGAAAACGCAACAAGGAGAAACGCCAGGGAATGACGCAGGCGCTCATGGATCCGGCCCGCCATAGGCAAAACAAACGAACCAAAAACAGGCACACCAATGATCGAAGCTAAGAGAATATCAAACGGCATGTGTATCTGAATCCTTCGTGGGAAACCGCAGGGTACTTTGAGGCGTATCGTCCTTCTTTATGAGTACCGCGCCGGCCCCGCAACTTTGCCGGCATTCGGGGTCAAGGAATCTCCTCCGAGCCCTGCCTTCAAGCAGGATGAACGCGGAGTTTCTTCCCTGGATGACCCCGGAAAGGGCAGACTTTCCTTCTTCCATATAAAGGAAGGGTCTGATCTGCGCCGTATGCTGCGGCTTGATTAAATAAAAAAGCCCGACCTATTTCCAGGTGGGCTGCCTCGCCGAACCTTTATGAATACGGTTTTACAAAGCTACTGCGCTTTCATCCAAATTTCAAAATTTTAATGTTCTATTGTTACCACATCGTCCACACAAAATCAAGCAATTTTTGAAGCTTGCCTGACTTTACAGCAATGTTGTTCTCCAACCTGGGGGAAGCTTCTGATTACGCCGATTCAAAACAGATAACACAGACCTGAAAATAGAAAATTGACCGTAATCAAAGCGTTCTTCTATTTTCGATTCTCGATTGCTCTAAAATTTTTGTTTCACAAAAATTCAGTGCCCCCGGCAAGGCTCCGTCCGCCGAAGGCGGACTAGAACTTTCGCTCGGCTTCCGCCTCGCTCTCCATAGGGGCTCTGCCCCTATGGCGCTCCCCCGACATAACGTCGGGGTCGCTGTCACCCCGAAAACGTGGGGACGGTCTCCCCACACCCCTTTAAGTTCTCGCCTTGCCTCTGATCTATCCTTCGCTGGTTGTTTGAAAACAACCTATAGCCGCTCAGGACGAATTTTTGCTTTGCAAAAATTCAGTGCCCCCGGCAAGGCTCGAACTTGCCACACCAGGTTTAGGAAACCTGTGCTCTATCCAGATGAGCTACGGGGGCAACAAAACTTAATATTGTATGAGCGAAAAAACCGGATAATCTTTGAGTTTTTCGCGGCCTTTGAGATCGCAGAGCTCGATCAAAAAGATGATGCCGGCAATCTTGGACTTGAGCTGATTGGCCATCGAACAGACCGCCGCCGCCGTCCCACCGGTCGCCAAAAGATCGTCGACGATGAGGACCCGCGAAGAAGCCTTCAGGGCATCCTTATGCATATAGAGGGAGTCCGTACCGTACTCGAGAGCATAATCGGCAGAAATCGTCTCCGCCGGCAGCTTGCCTTTTTTACGCACCGGGATGAAACCGGCCCCTAATTTATAGGCCAGCGCCGCGCCGAAGATGAAACCCCGCGATTCCACGCTAACGACATAATCGATCTTCTTGCCTTTGGCGATCTTTGCCAGGCCGTCAACGGCCTTCTTAAAAGCGGCCCTATTCTTCAAAAGGGTCGTGATATCATAGAACAAAATGCCCTGCTTTGGAAAATCCGGGATGCTGCGGATATATTTCTTTAATGCGTCGGCCATGCGTCCTTCTCCTTTGTCACTGTCTGCTTAACACAAGCGTAGATTCCCTCTTGACCAATTTTGTCGGAAGCACGACCTTGACCGGCTGCTTTTCCCGCTCTGTCACGATCTGGTTCAATTTCTCCAAGGCCAGTCTTCCCATCTCGACGATCGGCTGCGAGACGGTCGTCAGGCGCACCTGGCTGTAGCCTGCGACGGGATTATCGTCAAACCCCACCAACGACAGGTCCCAAGGAATACGCATGCCTTCGGCGCGCGCCTCGTCAATCACCTCCAGCGCCATGACATCGCTGGCGGCAAAGATAGCGGTGGGCTTATCTTCAAGGTTCAACAACACCCGCGCGGCCGCCCGGGCCGGCGTCCGAAGAAAAAAACCCTCCTGGATATACTGGCGCGGAATAGTCAAACCGTACTTGGCCATGGCCTGCCGGTACCCTTCCAGGCGGGCCTCGCCCGCCTGCGTATTCAAATCGCCGGCTATTGTCGCGATCTTGGTATGTCCAAGCTTGACGAGATATTCAACCACATCCATCGCCGCCTTGCGGTTATCGATGGCGATACAGTTGATGTCTTCGCTGAAATAATTATTCATGACAATACAAGGAATACCGGATTTCATGAATTCCAAAAGTTTTTTCTTGTCGCCGTCGATATCCGCAAAGATAACGCCTTTGACGTATCCGGCGCGGATAGATTCGCTGGTGGTCCAGTCGGCGTGCTTATGGCGTTCCGTGATATGGATCAGGATGTCCGCTTTCAGCCTGCTGGCCGCCGCCGTGACCCCTTTGATGACCTCGGAGGCAAAAAAGGAATGAAAGACATCTTCGAACCTGGGAATGACCAAAGTATAAAATTTTGAGTCTGCCATCTTGCTGAGCCTCCGATAAATAATGGGCCATTTGGCTGCGACGATTTTGGTGCGAGATAAGGAGCGAGGACGACGGCGTAGTCGCAGCACTACGCCAAGCCTGCCTGCCGACAGGCAGGGACGAGCGACGCCGTCGCAGCCCAAAAGCGTCCAGCCCAGAAGGGGCGGACCTCCGCATTCCACTTTAAGGAGGGTCCAGCCCAGAAGGGGCGGACCTCCGCATTCCACTTTAAGGAGGGTCGAGCTCCATAGGGGAGGCCTATCTTTGGCCTGCTGCTGCGTTGCTCCTCCTCGTCGTGTCGCAGAGGACACGCTTTCGTCGTCGCGCCTTACATCAGTCTCAAATCTGGGCCTCCAAATGTGCCCATTATTTATCGGAGGCTCAGCTAAAGCTTGGCCTCCTTGTCCTGTTCGACGACAAACTTCTTGAGCTTCTTCAGGGCGTTCTCTTCGATCTGGCGCACACGTTCGCGCGAGACGCCGAGCTTGCGGGACACATCGGCCAGCGTATAGATATTGCCATCCTTGAGCCCGAACCTCAAATCCAGGACATCGCGCTCGCGCTCATTGACGATGCCCAAAAGACCGCTCAGGCGCTCCTTATTGAAAAACTGGTCGATTTCTTTTTCCGGCGTCGCCGTCGTCTTGTCTTCGATCAGATCAATGATCTCATTGCCGCCTTCTTCATCGATGGGAGCATCCAAAGACGACGTCTTGTTGATGTAACCTCGTATCTTGGAGATTTTCTCGGACGTCATACGCATGGAGCGCGCGATCTCGGAATCCGTCGGCACGCGCCTGAGTTTTCCCATCAGCCGTTCATTCGTCTTTTTATATTTGGACAAAAGCTCGTTGACATAGACGGGGATGCGGATCGTGCGGGACTGATCGAAGACGGACCGCGTGATGCTTTGCTTGATCCACCAGGCGGCATAGGTTGAAAAACGGAATCCCTTGCTGGGATTGAATTTTTCAACCGCTTTCATGAGACCGACATTACCCTCCTCTATCAGGTCCATGAGGGGGATGCCCAGATACATGTATTTCTTGGCGATATTGATGACGAGGCGCAGATTGGCACGGATCATGCGGTCGCGCGCGTCCTTGTCCCCGCGCTGGGCCCTGCGCGACAGCTCCACCTCTTCCTTCGCGGTCAAGAGAGGAATCTTACGCACTTCCTTGATGTAGGATTTTATGTTTTCCATAGAAAAACAGAGTCGGGGAGTCAAAGTATCAAAGTGTCATAGCGCAGGACTCTTTTGCGTTCTTTGACACTCTGATACTCTGACTCTTTGATACTTATTTATTCTTTTTTCCCTTTTTTGCCGGTTTGCCGGCCAACACCGCCCGGGCCGCCGCCAGGCGCGCGATCGGCACGCGGAACGGCGAGCATGAGACGTAATTCATCCCTGCGCGGTAGCAGAAGTCGATCGAGCGCGGATCGCCGCCGTGTTCGCCGCAGATGCCGACTTTGAGCTTCTTGTTCGTCTTACGGCCGCGGTTGATGCCCGTCGCAATCAGCTCGCCGACACCTTCCTGGTCGATCGTCTGGAACGGATCGTCTTCCAAAATCCCCTTCTTGAGGTATTCCGGAAGGAACGCCCCGATATCGTCGCGCGAGAACCCGAAGGTCATCTGCGTCAGGTCATTGGTCCCGAAGGAAAAGAACGAAGCGACCTCGGCGATCTTGTCGGCCACGAGCGCGGCGCGCGGGATCTCGATCATCGTGCCGAACATATGGTCGATCTTCTTCAAACCGAACTTGTTCAACACTTCCGCATAGACTTTCCTGGCGATATCCAACTGGTCCGTCAATTCCTTAACGGTACAGACAACGGGGATCATGATCTCCGGAAAGACCTTCTTGCCCGCCTTTAGGAGCTCAGCCGCCGCTTCCAGGATGGCACGGAACTGCATCTCGCTGACTTCAGGATATGTGACCCCGAGACGAACACCGCGATGCCCCATCATCGGATTGGATTCAGCCAGACTGTCCGACCTCTTCTCCAATTCTTCCATGGAAATATTCAAACTGCCGGCCAGTGTTTCACGCGCCTGCTCTTGATGCGGGACGAACTCATGCAACGGAGGATCCAAAAGACGGATCGTCACCGGCAGGCCTTCCATCGCCTCCAGCGTCGCCTTGATGTCGCTCTTGACGTGCGGGAAAAGCTCGTCAACGGCCCTCTGTCTCTCCTCCAGGCTTGACGACATGATCATCTTGCGCAGCTTAAAGAGCGGCTCTTCGGAGCCTTTGCCGTAGAACATGTGTTCCGTCCTGAACAATCCGATGCCTTCGGCCCCAAACTGCCTGGCCTTCCTGGCATCCTCGGGCGTATCGGCATTGGTGCGGATGTTCAAGGTCCGGATGGTATCGCAGATCTTCAGGAATTCATTAAGGATCTCGTTTTCAGACGAGGCATCCATCATCTTCAGCTGTCCCTTGTACACAAGACCCTTGGTGCCGTTAAGCGTAATCCATTCGCCTTCATGCAGGGCCCCTGCGCCTTCAACATCCACCTCTTTTTTCGACAGGTCGATCTCCAAGGCGGAGCAACCCACGACGCAGCACTTGCCCCAGCCGCGGGCCACAAGGGCTGCGTGGGACGTCATGCCCCCTCTGGCCGTCAGAATGGCCTCTGCGGCACGCATCCCGTCGATATCTTCAGGGTTCGTCTCTTCGCGCACAAGAATGACCTTTTTGCCTTCTTTGGACAAGCGGATGGCGTCGGCCGACGTGAAAACGATCATGCCGCAGGCGGCACCAGGCCCGGCCGGAAGCCCTTTGGCCATGGGCTTGTTCGCCTTTTCTTCGGCAGGATTGATGATCGGATGCAGGAGCTCATCGAGCTGTTCAGGCGTCACGCGGTTGACTGCCGTCGCCTTATCAATAAGCTTCTCTTGGACCATGTCGGTCGCGATCTTGACGGCGGCCGGGCCGTTTCTCTTGCCGATACGGCACTGGAGCATAAACAGTCTGCCCTTTTCAATCGTGAACTCGATATCCTGCATATCGTGGTAATGCTTCTCCAGGCGTTTCTGGATATCAAAAAGTTCCTTATAGACCTTGGACATTTTGCGCTCCAGGGTCTCCAGGTCTTTGTTATGCTCGCTCTGTGAATACTGGTTGATGGGCGCCGGTGTCCGGATACCTGCGACGACGTCCTCGCCCTGTGCATTGACCAGATACTCCCCGTAAAATGCCGCATCGCCGTTGCCGGGATTGCGCGTGAAGGCCACACCCGTCGCCGAATCATTGCCCATATTCCCGAAAACCATGGTCTGGACATTGACGGCCGTTCCCCATTCATGCGGAATTTTTTCGATGTTCCTGTAAGCCACCGCGCGCTTGCCGTTCCACGAAGCGAAGACAGCGCCGATACCACCCCACAACTGGGCCATGGGGTCGTCGGGAAACTCCTGCCCCAGGACTTCTTTGATCTTCTTCTTGAATTCCGCGCAAAGATATTTCAGGTCCTCGACGTTCAGGTCGACATCGTTCTTGACGCCTCTCTCTTTTTTGCGGGCGCCCATGATGCGTTCCAGCTGACGGCGGATCCCCATCTCATCCTTGGGTTCGATGCCCGCCGCCTTTTCCATGACGACGTCGGAATACATCATCATCAACCTGCGGTAAGCATCGTAGACAAAACGCTGATTGCCGCCGGATTGCTTGACCAGACCCGGGATCGTCTTCTCGGTCAAGCCGACGTTTAAGACCGTCTCCATCATGCCCGGCATCGACTTCCTGGCACCGGAACGCACGGAAACCAACAGGGGATCCGAAGGGTCGCCGAATGACTTGCCCATGATCGCCTCGACCTTCTTCAAGGCCTTGGCCACCTCTTCTTTCAGCCCTGCAGGATATTTTTTCTTGTTCTGGTAATAATAGGTGCAAACTTCGGTCGTGATCGTAAAACCGGGAGGCACGGGCAATCTTAGCGACGGATGACCCGCCATCTCCGCCAGGTTGGCGCCTTTGCCGCCCAGCAGGTTCTTCATGCTTTCATTTCCGTCTGCCTTGCCGCCTCCAAAAAAATACACGTTCTTCTTGCTCATCTGCCTTACCGCTCCTTTCGAATGCGCCAAGCGCGCACGCGCGTGGAACCCATTCCCCATACGCACATGTGGGGCTATTATTTTAATCTCTCCAGCAAATATGTTTTGAGCTGCGAAATCTCGACGCGCTCCTGTTGCATCGTATCGCGGTCGCGCACGGTGACTTTTTTGTCTTCCAGCGATTGCACGTCGACCGTCACGCAATAAAGCGTGCCCACCTCGTCCTGCCGGCGATAGAGTTTACCAATGGCCCCCGTGTCGTCGTAGACCGCCACCATATCTTTCTTGAAGTCATGGCTCAATTCTTTTGCCAACCCCACGATTTCAGGCCTATTGCGCAATAACGGCAACACGGCCACCTTGACCGGCGCCAAAGCCTTGGAAAACCTCAATACAACACGTTTCTCGTCTCTGACGATCTCTTCGTGATAAGCATCCACCAGGAAAGCCAGGATACTACGGTCCACTCCTCCGGACGGCTCGATGATATAGGGATAAAAACGCTGCTTGCTGACATCGTCATAATACGTCATATCTTTACCACTGAACGAGGCGTGCTGTTTTAAATCAAAATCAGCACGATTGGCAACGCCCTCAAGCTCCGACCAGCCGAACGGAAACTCGTATTCGATGTCCGAACACGCCCTGGCGTAATGAGCCAGCTCGTCTTTGTCGTGCGGCCGTATCCGTAAATTGTCTTTGTTGATCCCCAGATCGATGTACCACTGGTAGCGCGCTTCGATCCACTCTTTAAGCTTCGCATCGGATTCTTCCGGACGGACAAAGTACTCGATCTCCATCTGTTCGAACTCCCTGGTCCTGAAAATAAAATTCCCAGGGGTGATTTCGTTACGGAAGGACTTGCCGATCTGGGCCAGGCCAAACGGAAGCTTCGGATGGCGGGAATCCAGGATATTGATAAAATTCACAAACATCCCCTGGGCGGTCTCAGGCCGGAAGTATACTTTCTGGGCCGTCTCCCTGACGGGACCAAAATACGTCTCCAACATGAGATTAGCCGGCATGGAATTATCAGGAAGGATTCCTCCGCACGACGGACAGGGAATCCTGGAAACCCCGTCGGCAGAAGCCGCGATGTGTCCCATAAAATTCTTGAAATCCAGATTTACGCCGTCAAACTTATGATGCAATTCCGCAATCCAGGAAATCGTAACGGCAGGCTCTTTGACCAGGCTCAGGTTGGGGGCTAGGTCTTTACCTTTTGACTTGGCCCATTTGATCAGGACGGCCGTATCTTTCGCTCCTTCCATGGTCTCCACGAGAGAGCGACACCAATCGCTGTTCCAAATTTCATCCCAGATCTTATCAAACTTGAAAAAATTGGAACAGGCAGGGCACTTCACAAAGGGATCGGCAAAGCTCTGAAGATGTCCGGAGGCTTCCCACGTTTTCGGATTCATCAGGATGGCGGCATCCATTCCGTAAATATCATCCCGCTGGTGAACGTTCGACGCCCACCAGGCACGTTTGAGATTATTCTTGAGCTCGACCCCGAAAGGACCGTAATCCCAGGTATTCGCCAAGCCGCCGTAAATCTCCGAGCTCTGGAAGATAAACCCTCTGCGTTTGCAAAGGGAAACAATCTTGTCCATTAAAGATGCATCTGCCATGGAATCAACGTCTTTAAAGAAGTGTGTCTTTGGGGCTTTCATGCCTTGCGGCACGCCTGCCTACAACGGGTGGCAGTCAGGAAGATACTATTTTTACTCTAAAAACAAGGCCGTGTCAAGTTAAAACAGTCCACGCGAGAATAAAATTTCACACAAAGAAGCCCTTGGAAGGCTCATATATGCCTTCTAAACGCCTCCATCATCTTCTGCGCGGCGAATATTCTTAAATTCTTCCTCTTTGATCTTGAAAATATGCTCGTCAGCCGGGAATTTCCCGTCCCGGACTTCATCCTTAAAGGCCTCAAAGGCCTTGACCATGTCCTGGTTCATCCGGGCATACGCCTTGACGAACCTCGGCTTGTAGCGCTCAAAGAGGCCGAGCATGTCGTGTGTCACGAGGACTTGACCGTCGCAAGAGGGACCTGCGCCGATGCCGATGGTCGGCACCGAAAGGGTTTCCGTGACCAAGCGCGCCACCCGATCGGGGACGCATTCCAAAAGAACGGCAAAACATCCAACTTTTTCAAAATCCCGGGCCTGACGGATGAGGGCGCGCGCCGCCGAAGCATCCTTACCCTGCACCTTGAAACCGCCCAGCTTGTCGGCGGTCTGCGGCGTCAAACCCACATGCCCCATGACAGGGATCCCTGACCGGATCACCGATTCTGCGGCCTCAAGAGCGCAGTCAAACCACTCAAGCTTGACGGCGTCGCAACCGGCTTCATGGACGAAACGCGCCGCATTTCCCGCGCTCCCGGCGGCATCTTTTTGATATGCCTCAAAAGGCATATCTCCGATGAGAAACGTATGCGGCGCTCCCCGCCTGACCGCACAGGCATGATAGATCATCTGATCCATGGTCATGTCTTTGGTGGACTCAAGACCCAAGACCACATTGGCGACGGAATCGCCGACAAGGATCATGTCGATGCCGGCGGATTCAACGGCATGGGCCATCGGATAATCGTATGCCGTCAGCATCGTTATCTTCCGCCTGCCCTTGAAACCCTGGATATCCTGAACAGTAAGTTTGCCGCTCATGGTTTTTTAGTTTGCGGTCTCGAATCCCGAATTCGTTAATCCCGTTTGCCAGAATTCCCTCCCCGCTTGGGCGGGCGAGGCTCAGCCCGTAGATTGGTTTTGTCTTGCAGACAAAACCATGGCGGAGCGGGACGTCGCCCCACGGGCGAATCAAAAAGGACCCACGGGCCTGCCCTTGGCCTCAGGCCGGGGCGAGCCCGTGGGGCTCCAGTCCTCGGACAAAAAACGCTTCACGTCATCCTTGAGTCTCTCCTGGTGGATCGCAAAATGTTCATTGTGGCCGCCGGTCGTCGCCACAAAGATCTTTTTGCCGCCATAACCGTCATAAAGCACCTGGCCCATTTCAAAGGGAACGATCTCATCGTTGCGGCTGTGGATGAACATCACCGGCCCTTTCACAGCAGCCATCTTGTGCACCGTATCGTATTTGGACGCCAACAGAAATGACGACAAGAACGGATAAATACGCTTCCCCATCTCTGCGACAGATGTAAACGGCCCCTCGAGGATCAAGGGTCCGGTCGGCAGGCGGCCGGCCAGCTCTACGGCCACAGCAGCCCCCAGAGACTCCCCGTAGAGAACGATCTTGTCCGGCGCAAACCGCCTGATTTTCGTCAAATAATCATAACCTGTCCGGGCATCCGTATAAAGACCTTTTTCAGACGGCAGGCCCGTGCTTTTTCCATACCCCCTGTAGTCCAGGATGAAAACGGGATAACCCAGGTCATGGAAAAAACGTATCTTCTCCAACCTGTGGCTGATATTGCCGCCGTTGCCGTGCAAAAAATAGACAACCCTCTCCTGGGCGCCCGGAACATACCAGCACGATAATCTCGGGCCGTCGGGGGCGACCAAAATCACATCCTCAAAGGCCAGGCCGATCTGCGACGGACTGACCGGCATATCCTTGTAAGGAACATATAAAGAACGGAATTCCAGGGCGCGCACAAATAAAAAAATAAAAACGATGCCGATAATGACATAGAGCATGAAACGACCCGCCTTCCACGGCGCATGCCGGCGCATATGATCAATGTTTTGTGCGGCGAGGAATACCCAGGAGCGCATAGATGTCCGCCCACGGCTTACGGCTCTTCAGGATGACGAGAGACACGCGCCTGTCGTCATAATAAGCGATCCCCGCATAACAATGTCCCGCCGTGCGCGTATACCCTGTTTTGCCCAGTACCCGCGGATTGCTGAGCCGCCAGAGGAGCTTATTGTGGTTGGCGCGCGTGATCTTTCGTCCGTCGGAACCCGTGATCGTTACGCTCTTTTGGGCCATCACATTTCTAATGAACGGGCTGCTGAGAGCTGCGCGCACCAGAATGGACATATCGTAGGCGGACGTCACCTGGGAACGGTCCGGCAGGCCCGTCGCATTGGTAAAATGGGAATCTTTCATGCCGAGCGCCTTCGCCTTGCGGTTCATGAGGCCGGCGAATCCGCTTTCCGAACCGGCAACCGCCTGCGCCAACGCCACGCCAGCGTCATTGGCGGACGTCGCCAAAAGAACCTTCAGGAGGTCTTGCGTCGTGTATACGACCCCCTGACGCAACCCCGCCTTTGTCGGTTCGACATTGGCGGCCTTGGAAGAAATCTCGACGGGGTCCCGAAGGCCCTTGTTGTCCAAAACGACCAGGGCCGTCAGCAGCTTGACGGTGCTCGCCGGATAAAATTTCTTGCGATGATTCCTGGCGTAAAGAACTTTCCTATTCGTATAGTCTACGGCATAAACACCTTGCGCCGTCACCGAACTCTTTGAAGACTTCTTGGACACCGCCAGGGCCGGCGAAACCGATAGGACAACCGCCGTCACTCCCATCACTAACGCATACAGATCACGACGCCTCATATCACACGCTGTCTTTATAATATGCCTTATAAAAGGGGCAGGTTTTACAAATGACCTTTTTGACGCTCAGGGGCAAGGGTGTTTTAACGTCCATGCGGCAGCAAGGGATATCTACCAGCCAGCAGCGCCATTCCTGCACCTCCCCCACCAGGCACTCTTTTCTGGCCTCGGGCGAACAATGAAAAAATTCCCAACAACGCACATGATGGATCCCAGACGGCCGCTTCTTCAAGATGTCCTCCTTCGTCCTTGCTGTAGTATCCCCCCGGGGGCCCTTCAAACGTTATATTCTGTAGAGCGTCCCGTCGGCTGCGACCAAAACGGCTTTTGTGTCCGCGAACCGGCTCAGGAGCTTACGGCTTTTTTCCAATCCCAGGACAACACATGCCGTCGACAACGCATCCGATGCAGCGGCATCGGATGCGATGATCGTCGCCGAGACAATGCCGGACCGGGCAGGACGGCCTGTCTTGGGATCGATGATGTGAGAATATCTCCTGCCGTTGATCTCGGCATATTGCTGATAGTCACCGGCGGTGGCCGCCGCCTTATTGGTCAACGCGAGTTCATCCACGACCTTCCCTTCATGGAAAGGATCCTGGACGCCTACGCGCCACAGTGCACGGCGATTCCTCCCCAGGCAATAAACATTGCCTCCGGCGTTGATCAAGGCAGAATCGATCCGCGCGTCTTTAAGCTTCCTGACGGCCCGATCCAGGGCAAATCCTTTGGCGATCCCCCCGAGATCGATACGCATGCCGCTCTTGAGCAGTACAACCTCTCTTGTCTTTGCGTCCAGATAAATGAAATCCGAACCCACAAGCGACAAGGCCTGCGCCACAGCTTCGGGAGCGGGCAATGTTTTCGAAGCAATGGCCTTCTTCCAAAGCATAGCGGCAGGCCCCACCGTGACGTCAAAGGCGCCGTCCGTGCGGCGGTAAAATTCCCGGGCCCGTTGAATGATATCAAATAACGGCTCCGAAACAGTGCCCCTCTGGCTGTCATTCAGCCGCGACAACTCGCTGTTGCGGTCAAAAAGATTGAAGATCGCCTCCAGCTTCTTGAACTCATCGAAGACGATCGCCGAAGCGCGGACATCGGTGGACTTGACCTCGACAAATGTCCCCATGATGAATTGCGTTTCCTGATATAACGGCTTTTGGCACCCCGTCATCCCAAGGCACAGAGTACAGAAAATAATGGAACGGCGGATATCACGCGATAAAAAAAACATCATTTTATTTCTCATGACTCCGCTCTCTGTTCTCTGTACTCTGTTATTTTTACTTTTGTGTCTCATTTTTTAATCACTTTCAGCAACGCTTCGAGGTTAAGCGTGTTGAGCACATTGTTTTTGGCAAGCCAGGCGCGGCGGCACAACCCCACGCCGTAAACCATGTAGTCCAGGTGCGATATGTCGTGGGAATCCGTGCCGACCGCCAGACGCACCCCTTTTTCGGCGGCATGCCGGGCATTGATGTCTGACAAATCCATCCTGTAGGGATGGGCATTGATCTCAAGGACGGTACCAGTGTCGCGCGCCGCGCGAAAAACCTCATCCAGATCGATCTCATAAGGCCCTCGCGCCGGCCAAAGCCTGCCTGTCGGATGCGCCACAATATGCACGCGCTTGTTGGCGCACGCGCGGACGATCCGCCGCGTCAACTGCCTTTGCGACTGCTTGAAACCCGAATGGATAGCCGCAATAACGATATCGAACTGCGAAAGGACCCTGTCCGGATAATCAAGGTTCCCTTCTGCATCGATCTCGACCTCACTGCCGAACAGGAGACGAAAACCTTTCAGGCTCCGGTTGACACGGTCGATCTCACGTCGCTTCTGTTTCAATCCGGCCTCATCCAAGCCATGGGCCACTCTCAAGCTGACGGAGTGGTCCGTCAGGCAAAGGTATTCATATCCCAAAGACTTCGCCTTCTTCGCCATCTCATGGACCGTGTTTTTCCCATCCGAATAATTCGTATGGGCATGGAAATCGCCGCAGATATCGGAGAGCTCGACCAGGCGCGGGAGCCTGCCCTCCATGGCCGCCTCCACTTCGCCCGCGTCCTCGCGCAATTCCGGCGCAATAAAAGGCAGGCCGAGCTTTCGATACATCTCTTCTTCTGTCGCCGATGCCAGACGCCTGCCTTTCTTGTCAAAGATGCCGTATTCGTTGATCTTCCAGCCTTTCTTGATGGCCAGCTGCCTCAACCTGATGTTATGGCTTTTGGAACCGGTAAAATACAAAAGGGCCGCGCCGAACTCATCTTTAGGCACGATCCTGGCGTCCACCTGCACGCCTTCTTGGGTCACGACGGCGCATTTCGTCGCTCCGTGCGCCAGGATCCTTTTGACAGGCGCAAGCTCCACAAAAACATCGGCGATGACCCGGGGCTCTTTCGACGCGATAAGGATGTCCACGTCTCTCACCGCATCTTTCATGCGCCGCAACGATCCGGCCGCAGAGATCTCTTGCACTTCCCTGTGTTTCTTGAGCGCAGAGATAAAAGACACGGCCGCCGCATTCGCCGTCAGGAGGTCCATTGCTTCCCTGCCCTTTTCCAAAAGCTCTATCCCCTTGAGAATATTGTCGACGGTCTTTTGCCTGATCCCCGGCAGCTTCAAGAGCCTGCCGTCGCGTGCTGCGCGCCTGAGGTCTTCCAAAGAGACGATCTTAAACGTATCGAAGAATAATTTCGCCTTCTTGGGGCCTATGGACGGAACTTGCATCAACTCCAAGACTCCCCGAGGAACGCTCTCTTTGATCTTTTCGTATTCGGCAAACGTCCCGGTGGCTAAAATCTCCCTGACCTTCGAAGCCAAATCCATGCCGATACCGGGAATATTTTCCAAAGAGCCTTCCCGGACGCGGCCGGCGATATCATCCTCCAGGGCCGCGATATTGTCCGCGGCTTTACGGTACGCCCTGATACGGAACGGATTCTCCCCTTTAATTTCAAGGAAATCCGCCATGGCGCGAAAGAGATTTATGACGAGAGCCTTCTTCACGAATACGCCCTTTCCTCAAAAGCCTGCCTGTCCGACAGGAACCGTCTCGAAAAAGGCCAATAGACCAATATGCTCGCGAGGGCCGCAAAGAATACGACTTCCTGAACGCCGAACGCTTGAGCGAGCGCCCCAAAAAGGAGGTTGCCGAAGGGAATGAACCCCATAAACATCATCATGAACAATCCCATGATACGGCCCCTGTGGTGATCGGGAATAGAAAGCTGGATCATCGAATTAACCAGGGTCATGCCGCCGGAAATCCCAATCCCTGCCAATACCAGAAGAATGCAGGAGGCCCACATGTTCCTGGAGACGGAGAACGCCATCGCCGACAAAAAGAACAGGATCACGGACAAGCGCAACAGACGGAATCTGGCGAGTTCGTTCTTTAGCCGGGCGACGTTTAAAACGCCGATCAGCGCCCCGACACCGCTGGAAGACATCAATATCGCCAACCCCATGGCGCCGGAACCGAGAACTTCCTGCGCAAAGATCGGCATCAAGACCACGTAAGATACGCCGAAAGTGCTGACCAGGCCGACCAAGGCAAGCAAAAAAAGAAGAAACCGGTTATGCCTGACGAGAAGCACGGATTCGCGGATATCTGAAAAAACGGACGCCTGGTTTTTACGCACAGCGGCGGGACGCGGCTTGATCAGCGCCAGCGCGGCCAGGACAGGCAAATAGCTGACGGCATTGGCGAAAAAACATCCCGACATGCCGATCAGGGCGATCAAGAGGCCCGCGACAGCCGGTCCGATGATGCGGGCGGAATTAAAGGCCGCCGAGTTCAAGGCGATCGCATTCATCAAATGCTGACGGCCCACAAACTCCACGACCATCGCCTGTCTCGTCGGTGAATCGAAACTCAGGATAAAACCGTTAATTGTGGCCATCATGATGACATGCCAGATCCTGACGGTCCCTGTCCACACCAGAAAGACAAGGACCAGAGCCAGGATGGTAAAACAGGATTGTGTCACCAACAGGAGGTTACGTTTAACGCTGCGGTCAACATAGACGCCTGCGGCCAGGGCAAAAAAAGACACGGGTAGATAACTCAGGAAACCCGTCAAGCCCATCAGGAAAGCAGAGTGCGTCAGGCGGAACACCAGCCAGCTCTGGGCCATGGTCTGCACCCAGCTGCCGATCAGAGAGACGAACATCGAAACCCAATAAATCCGAAACTCGCGGACGCGCAAAGAAGAAAACATGTTCTCAATCTGCTTATAACCTGCTTATAACGTGCAGCCTGCGGCAGCACCGGATGTGACACGCTAATAACCTATGAAATCCTCTGTGATGATCCTATCTTCCTGGACGGCAAGCTTGTTCATCAGCATCTTGCGCATGGCGTCGACCATGGCAGGCGGGCCGCAGGAATAGAAGATCCTTTCAGGATAATCCCGGATCTCCTGGCGTACCAGATCGTCATCAATATAGCCCTTAAAGCACCCTTCGATATTCTCGGAGCATTCCGTCAGGGTATAGACGATCCTGAGACGGTCGTTCTCCTTTTGCATCGCCGACAACTCGTTACGGAAGATCAAATACTCCGGCGTGCGGCTGGAATACAAAAGGACGAGGCTCGACGGCAACTTCATATCCGTCGCGTATTTGAAAATACTGCGCACCGGTGTGATACCGATGCCGCCGATCAAAAATGCGGCCTTGGGATACTGACCGGTAAACGTAAATTTCCCCATGGGGAACCGCACGGCGCATGCTTGGCCCACCTGCAGGGACTCCAAGGCCCTGGAAAAAGGACTATTGCTGAGTTTCTTCGTGAACTGGATGAACCCCTTTTCGGTCGGAGAACTCGAAATAGAAAAAGCCTTGGAAACCGGGCGCCCGGCTATCGTGAGCGTCAAGACCAGATACTGTCCCGGCTCATATGGGACATCCTCCTCCAGGGAAAAACGGAACGTCTTGACATCGCAGCACTGTGTGACGATCTCCATAAGTTCCAACTGACGGTTATCCATGAATCCGCCTTTCAAAGTTCCTTTTGCGTCCGACTGATCAACCGTTTCATGTCATGTCTTCCGATGAAACACCCCGCCACGTCCGGATGGCCGCCGCCGCCGAATTCCTCGGCGATCCGGCCGACATTGACATACCCCTTGGATCTGAGGCTGACGCGCCACCGGCCGTCGAACATCTGCCGGAACAAAAGGATCGCCTTGATATCCTTGAGCGTTCTTATTTGATCGGCAATGGGATCGACATCCTCTTCGTTCGCCTTCAGCCGCTTGAGGTCCGACGCCCTGACATAGGTCACCGCCAGCCGGCCGCGATTATAAAAACGGACGCGCGAAAAACAGATGCCCAGGAGCATCGCCTCCTGACGCGTGCGGCTCCAATAACTCTTCTCCACAAGCTGGTAATAATGGACCCCCCGGGAAATCAACTCGGCACAAATCCTGAAGGTATCCGCCGTAATGGTTGGAAGCCTGAAAGAACCCGTCTCCACAATAATGGATACCAGAAGGCAAACCGCCATCTTCCTGTCAGGCGAAAGACCCAGCATGCGGACGAGACGGTAGACGATCTCGCCGACAGCGGCAGCCTTTTTATCGATGATCTTTAAATTGGCGAACGGTTTGCGAAAGGTATGGTGATCGATCTCAACCGCCTGCTTCGCCTTCAGAAAAACGTCCTCATGGAATTTTCCCAACTGGACCCAAGAAGCGCAATCAAGGGCAATGGCCAGATCGAAAGGCGAGCTGTCCGCAGGCTTCAGACGGATAGAACTGTAATGAGGCAGGAAACGGTAGCGCGCGGGCAATGCGCTTGGGGAAAACAATGTCACGTCTTTCTTGAGACGTTGGAGCGCCAGCGCCAGTCCTGTCATCGATCCCAGGGCGTCGCCGTCGGGAAACATATGCACGCACACCGCAATCCTTCCGGCCCTCCTGATGGCACGTACCACGCCTCGGTAATCTTCGATCTTCTGCACACGGCCTCCGTTTCCGCCCATCATTCCCATCCCCGCCGCCCTCACTCCCCCAAGACCTTCACGAGGACCCTCTTTTTCCTTTGGCCGTCGAATTCTCCGTAAAAGATCTGTTCCCAGGGGCCGAAGTCAAGTTTACCCTTGGTGACGGCCACAACAACCTCCCGGCCCATGACCGTCCTCTTCAGATGCGCATCCGCGTTATCCTCTCCTGACAGATTATGCTGGTATTTATCTTTACCATACGGGGCAAGCTTCTCCAGCCAAAGGCCGAAATCCCGGTGCAGGCCGGACTCATCGTCATTGATAAAAACAGACGCCGTGATGTGCATCGCGTTCACCAGGCACAATCCTTCCTTGACGCCGCTCTTGGCGACGATCTCGCCGACGTCGGGCGTGATATTGATAAACTCCTGCCTGTTCTTTGTTTGAAACCAAAGATATTCTGTATAAGATTTCATTGTATTTAACTCGCTGACTCGTTCCCCCGTTAGAGAACCTTATTCTCTAGCGGGGTGAACCCGCAAACCCGTTAAGTGTTTTTTATATGCACACTGATACGAACCCACCCAGGAACCGGAGATGACATTGCGCACGGAAACGCAAAGGAATTCGTTGCCGTGGACCGTCCGGCGCAGCCCGAAACGGTCCTCATAAATGCGGCAATAATAACGGCCGTCTGCGCCGCGCACAAGCTCGATACAAGGGTCTTTCTCAAACAGCCCGCAACAGGCGCCGCAGCGTTTGCACAAAGATTCATGATACTCGGCGGCCTTTTTTAAATACAACTCGTAGGAAGCTTCGTCATTCATATGCAACCCATCCTTATGCCGGGCTTCCAATACACGCACTTGACAGAAGCGTTTTCTGTTATCTTGATGTCCGCTTCTTCTCCCAAGGCCACGACACCATGCCAAAGACCCTTTTTAAGAATAACGGGCTTGTCGAGAAGGAAACACCTGATATCCGCAACTCTGCGTCTGCGGGCCACAAAAAGAAGCGCACGCCCCTTGACCGGCTCAAAGCTTTCCAGGGAACCAGGATGCTGTTCAAGTCTATCTATAACTTTATCGCGCACAACAAGATAAGCGATTCTCCAGCCCGTATGAAGCTGGCGCACAACAATCCTGAATAGATTACGGCGGCCGGCGGCCGACCGGCGAGGATAATCGATGATCCGGCCGTAAGGCTTAAAATAAGACTCTTTGATGGAAAAAATACGCTGTTTTTGGAATGTCATGTCTCTTTATATTACCGAAAACATCCAGGTTTTACAAGACGAGTTTTTTCGAAGATTTCCCGGATTTGCAGCAAATATTTTCTATAACCGAGAAAAACAAACAAGTTTCTCAAGAAATCATTTTGAGGCCATATGCAAAGAGAAAGCTTCTGATTACACAGATTAAAAGCCGATGACACAGAGTGGAATCCCCGCGGACTTTAAGTCCGGGGTTCCTTTTTTCTTTGGGACAATTCCCCAAATAATCCTATGCTACAAACTTGGGAAAGAACCTAATTTTTCGGATGGTGCGGCGGATTATGCGGGGAAATTCATGTATTTGTCCCAGAAACGGTATAATTCCCGCGTCGCAAAGACATCCCTGAGACAATAACGTGCAATGTCGTCATGACGGCCGTCATGGAACAGGGTTTTGACATCAAGACCGGTCACGCCGTCTTCCTTGGGACTCTTGACGCCGAAGGCATGACACCAGACGTGAAGGCTGAAGCGCCTGCGGACAGCACCTAAAAACGTCAGCTTCTCCATCAAGTCGATATGCATATTGGAGCGATAACGGTCAGGCATCAGGTTTTTCGTGGCCTTCAGTTGGTTGATGGCGGACCGCACGAGGATGAAAGGACAATCGAAACCGCGGCCGTTGAACGTAACGAAGGCATCGTATTTCGGGAGACGGGACCAAAAAAGCTCCAGGAGCTGTTTTTCGTTGGGGACGGAAAAATATTCCGCCTCTCCTTCCATGATCCGCTCAGGCTGTTTGCCGGGGACCTGGTAATACACAAAGGCCTTGTCCGTTTCAAGCTCCAGCATCGCGATCGTCACGATCTGCGCCGTCACAGGATAAAAGCTCAGGGAATCGCGGACCTCCTGCTCTTCCTCGTCCGTCTTGGCGAATTTCAGCAGATACTCCTGCGTGCCCTTGTCGAACGTGTCTAATTCCGCTCCTACGGTCTCGATATCAAAAATAATCTTTGCCATTGTCCATCTCGAAGTAATCCGTCAGTTTACGATATAGCTCCTCTTTTCCCATCTTACGCGTCCCAGCCTGATCCAACGCGAACCCCTGGTCTTCATACCAGGCATAATCGGTCCGGATTTTCTCCAGCACCCTCGGCTCCGAGACAAAACGCGACAGCCGGTTGAAGCTGTTCATCCCTCCGTTACGGCCTTCATTGTGGAGAGAAAAATGAAGATATTTCCTGGCGCGTGTGACCGCCACATAAAGGAGGCGCCGTTCTTCCTCGATCGCCTCCTCGTCGTCAAGCGCATAAGACACGGGAATGCTGCCGTCGACCAAGGCGATCACGAAAACAACCTCCCACTCCAGGCCCTTGGCGGAGTGGACCGTCGACAAGGTAACGGGCCGCTCATCCTCCTTTTTACCCTCTACCTCCAGGACGCTGCGTTCCGGCGGCTCGATCGTGACAAAATCAACAAGGAATTGTTCGAGCGACGTATAGCCGCTGGATATCTCAACAAACGCCTCCAGGTCTTCCTGGCGCGCCGGATAATCGTCGAATTTTTTCTTCAGGATCGGCGAATAGAACTGGATGACTTTCTTGATCTTCTTCTCGATCGTATCAATACCGGGCAGGAGGCGAAAAAGCTCGGCCAGCTTCAGCAGTTCCCGCCGGGCATTGGCGTTTTTAACGACGAGGGCCAGGTCGGCCTCCAGTCTCCTGGTGTCGGCGCCAAGGATGATCTCCTTGACGCGTTCGGCCGTGCGCGGCCCAATCCCGTCCAGGAGCATCAGGATCCTGGCGATCGATATCTCGTCCTTGGGGTTATGATGGGCTTTCAGAAAAGCCATCACGTCCTTGACATGGGCCGTTTCGATGAACTTCATCCCGCCGAAAACGGCGAACGGAATGTTGAGTTTGGAAAGCGCCAGCTGCACCGGCAACGACAGGTAGTTCGACCTGTAGAGCACCCCGAGGGAACCCAGAGGCACCCCTTCATCCCTGTATTCCTTGATCTTTTGCGCCACCCATTCGGCCTCGCTAAATGCGTCTTTGAAATAAGACAAGGTGGGCTTTTCGTCTCCCGGCTGGGTCGTAAAAAGCACCTTGGAATACTTCTGTTTTTCCCCTTCGATAACGGCGTTGGCCACATCCAGGATCGGCTGCGTGGAACGATAGTTGTATTCCAGTTTGATGATCTTCGTATCGGGAAAACGCTTCGGGAAATCAAACATGTTCTTGTAATAAGCGCCCCGGAAACTGTAAATGCTTTGCGTATCATCGCCAACCGCCATGCAGTTATTGTGCCGCCGCCCCAGGGCATAAACGATATCCGCCTGGATCTTATTGGTGTCCTGGAATTCGTCAACCATACAATACCGGAAATGCGATGCGACCTTCTCATTGATGGCATTGTTCTCAAGCAAAAATTTGAGATAGATCAGCATGTCGTCATAATCGATGAGATTGCGCTCCAGTTTGAATTGCGTATACATCTTGCGCAGCTCTTCGAGAGACGCCGACAAAGGCACAAAATGCGGGTAATCCTTGGCCAGGACGTCCCGGATCGGCTGGTTGCGGTTTGTGCTCATGCTCAGGACGGCCCGCAGCGTGTCTTTTTTCGGAAAACGGGACTTGTCCTCGAGAAAACCGGCCTTGGCGGCCAGAAGATGCAGAAGGTCGGCGCTGTCGGCTTCATCCAAAAACGAAATGATGTCGCCCAGGCCCAAGACGCTCTTGTATTGCCGAATCAGACGGTAGGCAAAAGAATGAAACGTCCCTCCCTCGATCTTGCGGCATCGGGGATCATGTAAAGAGGCGCGGCTGAGCATCTCGCGCGCCGCCTTGCGCGTAAAAGTCAACAACAGGATCTGTTCCGGAGCCACGCCGTTCTCTATCATGTAGAGACAGCGGTATTCGATGACCCTTGTCTTTCCTGTTCCGGCCCCGGCGACGACAAGCAACGGGCCTTCCATCGTCGTGACGGCGTCCCATTGGGCTGGATTCAATACGGATTTAAAATCCTCTATCTTGTGAGTTTTCATTAAAGGGACCTTCAGCGATAAACAGCCGGATACAAAATCTTTGCGGCTCTTCCAAGAGGACATTTCCCGGGAAATCCGGGGTCGGGAAAGGACGGTCTATTCTGGTTTGTCTTCCTTGGCCTTGGGCTGAAAACCAGGGATAAGAGTCTCTCTTTTCGATTTTTGCTTGTCACGAGAGGCGTCCGCGGGTTTTTCCCGTGCCGCATCGGGAGTTTTCTCCACCGGCTTTTCTCCTGAGGGCGCAGTCCCCGCATCCTTCTTTTCTGCCGGCGGCGCTGGAGGCGGGACCGGCTTATTGACGTTGGTGAACCCCGCCGGAGAACTTTTGTCCTTTGCCGACGACGGCATTGGAACATCGTCAGCTTTTGATCCGCTGGACGGCTTCTCTATTGGGGCGAACTTAAAAGGCTCATCAGCCGGGGGCGTCTTCGGCTTCTCCTCTTCTGCTTTTGGGGCTTCAGCCTTGAAAAATTCCACATCGCCCGGAACGCCCTTCTTGATATCCAATTTGACCTGCCGGCTTTTCGGAAAACCCGGGATCTCGTCGCTCTTGAGAACTTCCGGCCCGGAATCCTTCTTCTCAACCCCTGTATCGATCCCGAATTTTTTCTCAATCGTTTCGTCTTTCGCTTTGGACGGCACCTGGTCAGGAGCCCCGAGAGAGGTTTGTTCCGTTTTCAGAGGCTCGACCTTTGGCGCTTCAGGCTTTTGGAACTCGGCTTTAGGCGGCTCAGATTTGGCCGCCTCGAGCTTCGGCACCTCGAACTTAAAATACGCCTCAGGTTTTGGCGGCTCTGGTTTTGGAGATTCAGCCTTTGGTTTTTCTTCTCTCGAGAGTTCGGCCTTTGGGATTCCAGTCTGGGGCGGCTCGGCTTTCGGGGGCTCGGTCTTTTGGAGCTCAGCCTGAGGAAGTTCAGTTTTCGGAGGTTCGGGCTTGGGTGGTTCGGCCTTAGGTGCCGGCTGCCCCTTGGCCTTTTCCAGACCGGCCATCCTCAAATTCTGGATCTCAGTCTCCAGTTCATTATACTGCCCCTTGAGGCCGTCAAACATCTCGTTTTTTGTTTTGAGCTGACCTTTAACAACTTCCAGTTCCTTCTGGATCTTTTCGAGCTCTGACTCGCGCAAAGAAAGTTCGCCTTCCATCTTCTGCCTTGCAATCGTCTCCTGCTGGGCGATCATGTCCTTTTGCTTAACCTCGTCCTTGAAAACCGCCAGCTCTTCCTTAAATTTGTCCGATTGCTTGGCCTTCTGCTGAAAATCGGCATTTTCACGTCTAAAGATTTCTGCGTCGTCCTTGGCCTTGAAAAATTCTTCCTCAAGCTTCTGGCGGTCTTCCATGAGCTTCTTCAATTCGCCGTCTTTCTGCAAAAGCTGGGATTCAAGGTCTGCTATCCGGCGCGCCTTGGCATCTTCGGCAGCCTTGCCTTTTTGGGCGTCATCCGACGAAGTTTTTAAAATCAGGGCCACCAAGCCGAGAAACCCGACAAGCAGAACACCTATGATGATTTCCATCCCCCATCCCCCCGATTGGACCTTAAATTCCCACCTCTTGGGCGTAACTGGATTCTATCGTCTTGATCAAATCAACCAAGAGCGCGTTCACCGGCGTCTTGATGCCGAGACTCTGGGCTTGGCGCACGATGGCGCCGTTGATGGCATCTATCTCCGTCGGTTTTTTTCGCAAGACATCGGCGAGCATGCTGGAGACATTCTCGGCCGTCGCCTCGCAGACGGATTCGGCCTTGGCCAGCACGTCGTCATAAAGGAGCTTGATGCGTTTGCGCTTGGCGACCTTGTGCGCCTCCGTGATGGCCCCCTCAGCGATACGACGGGAACCTTCGTAAGCCATGATCCTGCCGTTCTTCAGGCGCGTTACGGCCGCAACCGCATTGATGCCGGCGTTAATGATGAGCTTAGACCAAAGGACGGCGTGAATGTCACGCGACAATTTTACAGACAGCTTCGTTTTCTGGAAAAGCTCTCTCAGCGTTTTGAGCTCGGCGCCTAAGGAACCGTCAGCGCGGCCGAGGATCACATCTCCCTCGCCCGCATAGCGACTGACGCCTTCTTCTGTAAGCGTCGCGCCAAGATTGGTGACGGCGAGGACAACCCGCGACTCCCCGAAGGCATCCGACAAGAGCTCAATATTGCCTGCACCGTTCTGGAACGATACGATAAAACCCTGCGTCCCCGCATGAGGCGAGATGGCGCGAATGACGGATTTCGTATCGTAGGACTTGACGCAGACGAACCAAAAATCGGCATCCCTGCCCGCGGCCGCATCCGTTGTTATCCGGACGTCCGCAAATTTTGCATTCATGAGACCTTCGATCCGGATGCCGTTCCTGGCAAGCAAGGCGGCCCTCGTCGGATTCTTATCCAGAACCAAGACTTCGTGCCTGGTCTTGGACAGCAAACCGTAGAGCAACAGCCCCATGGCCCCTGGCCCGACGACGACAATTTTCATAAATCCCTCACCTGCTTTTCGCTTAACATAACATAGTTACTTCCAAATGTCAACGAAGCGATCCGCATTAACGACGGAATTTTGGACTTATCCCCTATCAGCCCTCTTGGTGCGCAAGGTTTAGGATCTCATGGATCTTCTCGCGGGTTTTCATGGCCTTTCCGACATGAAAACGCACAAAACAGTGCAAGATCTCTTCAAGCTGTCTGCGCACGCCCGGCATCAGCTTTAACCGCAGGCAATCGGCCCACGACGACCGCTCAATATAAAGGATGGAGGCGATCGTCCCCGCCAGGACGGCTGTTGAAGCAAAATCGGTCGAAAGACACCTGCGGCACAAGAGACCGCCTTTTTTAAGACTGAAAAAGGCCTCGGAAGTCATTGAGGTTTCACAAGAAAGGCAGGAATCAAAATGAGGCTTAAAACCCGAAAGCGCCAGGATCTTGATCATAAAAACGTTGCGCATGTCATGGGGAGGTTTTTTGAGGGCCCGCAGAAATTCCAGGACCAAAGCAAAAACCGCAGGATTGGCGTCTTCCAGAGGCATCAAGAGATCCATGAGCTCGGAACAAAAATGGGCATAGCTGAAACTCCTGAGGTCGTCTCCCCTGATCTCAAAGTCGTCCAGGAGATCGCATTGGCCCACAAGGTGGATCTCGGAATGGCGTTTTCTATAAAAAACGATGTGGTTAAGCGACAATAACGACAGATTGGAACCGAATTTACGCGGATCGCGGCGGATCCCCTTGAGGACCCCTTTGACCTTGCCGAAATCGCGCGTAAAAAAAACCGCGATCTTGCTGGTCTCGCGGAGATCAAAAGTCCTTAAAACGATTGCGGGCGTCGCACAAATCATGGTCCGGATTCACCGTTGAGACGAAAGGCCGCGCACGAGTTCTTCCTGGCGGCGCCACATCTTTCGTCGCGCGCGCGGCGTCAAATCGTCATAGCCCAAAAGATGCAATAGGCCGTGGATGACATAACGCAGGATTTCTTGCGCGGGGCTGATGTCCAGGCGCGCGGCTGTCCGATGGGCCGTCTGGACGGAAACGACGACATCGGCAAAAACAAAATCACCCGTCCCCTGCCCCGAGAGGTCGAAACTCAAAACATCCGTCGGCCGGGACGCACCCTTGAACAGCCGGTTCAGTTTTTTGATAAAACCATCATCGACGAATTGAATAGAGAGATGGGCGTTGCCCACCCCCTCGGCCGCGAGCACGCGGCCCACAACGCGCCGGACCGTTCCATCCGGCGGCACGGCCTTGCGCGAACGGTTGCGGATATCGATGCAGACGCCCCGGCGCAGCACAGCCAGACATGGCCGGCGGGTCGCCGCGCAAAACAGGCGTTTATGGTTTTTTCGTCGCTTCACCTTGGTCAGGATAATCGATACGGGAATGATAAAACGCGCCCAGGATATGGATAAAAATCGTCGCGATCTTCTCCAGGTCTCTCAACGTCAAATCACAGGCATCCAGTTGTCCGTCAATGAACTTGTTATTGATGACGCGATGCACCATGTCGGCGATCCGTTCGGCCGTCGGCTCCTCGAGGGTCCTGCAGGCGGCCTCCGCCGAATCCGCCAAAAGCACGATGGCCGTCTCTTTCGTTTCAGGCTTGGGGCCGGGATAGCGGAAAACCTCTTCGCTCAGCTCCCTTTCGTCGCCGCCGGACTCCAGGGCCCTGCGGTAGAAATAATAAACAAGGCTTGTGCCGTGATGCTGACGGATGAATGCCGTGATCGTATTGTTCAGCCGATTTTTTCTGGCGAGTTCCACGCCGGCCTTGACGTGTTCCATGATGACCAGCTTGCTCATAGAGGCGCTCAGGGTATCATGTTTGCTGGCGCACTTGTCCTGGTTCTCGCTGAAATACTCAGGCTTTTCCAGCTTGCCGATGTCGTGATAATAAGCGCCGACTCTCGCCAGAAGCGCATTGGCCCCCACGGCCTCGGATGCTACCTCGGCGAGATTGCCGACCATCAAGCTGTGGTGATAGGTCCCAGGCGCCTCAAAGACGAGGCGTTTAAGCAAGGGGTGGTTGAAATCGGCCAGCTCAAGAAGACTGATATTGGTCACGACCCTGAACAGATATTCGAAAACCGGCAGAAGGCCGGCGACGAGAAAAGAGGAAATGATGCCGTTCAGAAAAGGCGCCATGCAGAAACGGACGATCGGAATCCCCCTTAAAGAGGTATGCTGAAAAAAGGTCAACACGGCCAGACTCTGGATCGCTCCGACAAAAAACCCCGCCGTGATGATGCGGGAACGGCGGCGGGCCTGCCATACATAGAGGGCGCCCAGGAGACACCCGAGGAAAAGAACACCCGACAGATAAATGTCTCCCCCGAAGATCATGCCGACAAAAAAACTCAAAAGGACCGCGAATATCAACGACAGTTCCAGGTCGTGATAGAGAAGGGAAACCAGCATCGCGACCGCCGCGACAGGGATATAATAGGGCGACAGCACCGTGCATTCCTTGAAGAAAATCGCCAGGGCGGCTCCGAGAAGAAAAAGAAAACCGAGAGAAAGGAAATTATACCGTTTGTCCTCGAATCGCCGGCTCAGGACCAACAGATAGACCGCCAGGAGCGCGAACATAAGGATCGCCAGCAAGGGAATATCCGTCTGGATTCCGTAAAAGGCCAGGAAAACGATCCCGCCGATGAAGAAAAGCGTATCTTTAATCGTTATGTCTCTGTACTTTATCATAAGCTTCAATGATCCTCTGGACGAGCTCATGGCGCACGACGTCCTCGCCCGTCAAATAGCTGATCTTGATCCCCTGGATATCGTTGAGGAGCTCCAGCGCCTGGACCAGCCCGATCGGTTTTCCGCCGGGCAGATCGCTCTGCGTGATGTCGCCGGTAATCACCACCTTGGAATCGAATCCCAGACGGGTCAAAAACATCTTCAACTGTTCCGGCGTGCAATTCTGCGCCTCGTCAAGAATAATAAAGGCATCGTTGAGCGTGCGGCCGCGCATATAAGCCAGGGGCGCAACCTCGATGATCCCCGTTTCCAGGAACTTCTCGATCTTTTCCGCCTCCATCATGTCATAGAGGGCATCGTAGAGAGGCCTCAGGTAAGGCGAGAGCTTCTGATGCATGTCGCCGGGCAGAAAACCAAGACTTTCCCCTGCTTCAAGGGCCGGACGCGTCGGAATGATCCTGCGGACCCTGCCGGAATTAAGCTCCGAGACCGCCATGGCCATGGCCAGATAGGTCTTTCCCGTTCCTGCCGGACCGATACCGAAAACGATGTCGTTCTGACGGATGGCATCCGCATATTCCTGTTGTCCTTTTGTTTTGGGGGATGCGACCTTTTCTTTCTTGGCCACATCCCTGAAATCCTGGGAGAAACGGAAATCCGACGCCTTCCACTCTTTCTTGGCCCCGCCCAAGGACCTTATGATCAATTCAAGCTCGCGCTTATCGGCATCCCGGTGGGTGCGGATAAGCTGGAGGAAATTTTCAATGACGCGGATCGCCTTCTCAAGCCTCCCTTTGTTGGAACCGCTGACACGCAACCCGTCGGGACGCGAAGAGATCTTGACATGATATTCCTGTTCGATCAGGCGCGCATTTTCATCATGCAAGCCGAAAAAATCCTGGGCCTCCTGCTGACTCTCCAATCCGACTACCCTGAACATGTTCCCTTCCTCACAAAATAACCAAATTCCAAGATACCTGCCTTCGCAGGCTAGGCCCGCAGGGCAGGCAGGCAATCACCAAACAATAACCAATCACCAAAACCCAATCATCAAACAACACTTTGGTTATTGGTCATTCCAATCCAGACTTCCCTTCTTATTCCTGCGGGATCTTAAGGACTTGGCCGGCGTAAATCTTGTCCGGGCTCTTCAGCGCTTCCTTGTTGGCCTCGAAAATCACTTTCCACTTCTTGGTCGTCCCGTAAAATTTCATCGATATCTTCTGCAGTGTGTCGTTCGCCGCAACCGTATACGTCACAGGCTCCTTGGACGCAGCGGCAACCTGCGGAGCAGCAAGGGCCGGCATCTCTGTCGTCACCTCTTGCGTAGCGCCCTCTTGATTTTCCATGGCCATGGGACATTTTTCATATTTCGCTTTTTTGCCCCTGGGTTTTTGTCCGGCTTTCTTTCCCAACTCCACCTCGGCAACGTAGGTCGTACGCGTCAGCTTCCTGCCGGCCTGGAGGTCTTCATGGGACGCACCCGTCAAATAGCCTGCATTCCCAGAACTCAAATCCTGATCGACACGTTCCTTCTCAACCGTGTAGGTACGCACCCGGGCGCAACCCGAGACGGCCGCAAGAGCAAAAATAACAACCAATATTCCAACCGCACCCTTCTTCATTGTCATCCTCCTTCATTTTGCCTATACCAAGGTATTTTTCCCTGCAAAATGAACTCCTCGCCTGCGAAAGAAATTTTGCACCGGATGGCCGTCCTGGCCGGCTGCGCCAGGCCGACGGCCTAGCCCTGGTGCGAAATTTCCAAGCGCCCAGGCGAAGAGTCAATATATGTATGCCTATACCAAGGTCCATTCCTTACATCTGGCCTTATCGCACCCACTTATCCTATTAAAGCGGGGTGCCGCTTTCTGCGGCATGCGGAGGTCTACCCTTTCTGGGTTAGACCCTTCGCTTATTTGGTATGGCGGGGGTCTACCCCTTCTGGGTTAGACCCTTCGCTTATTTGGTATGGCGGAGGTCTACCCCTTTTGGGTTAGCTGTTTACACGAGAAGCCAAAGTTAATTCCTTTATTCCTTCCCCTTCGGCGCAACGCTCCTGATATACAATTCTTTCAGTTGTTTGTCGGTGACATCCGAAGGCGCCTGCGTTAGGGGACAGACGGCCTTTTGTGTTTTAGGAAACGCAATGATATCCCTGATGCTTTCAGTCCCGAATAGGATCGACAGGATCCTGTCGAGGCCGAATGCGATGCCGCCGTGAGGCGGGGCGCCGTATTTGAAGGCCTCCAGCAAAAAGCCGAAGCGGGTCTCGATCTCATCCTGAGGGATGCGCAAAATCTCAAAAATCTTATGCTGCAACTTCTGATCGTGGATCCTGATGGATCCGCTGGAGATCTCATTGCCGTTCAGCACAAGATCGTACGAGCGCGAACGGATGCGGCCGAGGTCCCCGGATTCAAGCAGGCCGATATCCTCGGCATGAGGCGCCGTAAAAGGATGATGCTCGCTGTCCCACCTCTTCTCTTCATCGTCGTATTTGAAAAGCGGGAAATCAACCACCCAGACGAACGAGAATTCATCGGCGTCATTTTTGTTGCGGCGCAGGTCCGGTTTATCGCAGCCGTATTTTTCCATGGCCTCCTTATAGCTGATGCGCGGGAAAGGGATTGTCAGCGCCGCGCCTCTAAGCTCCTTCAAAACAAGAGAAAACATCCTCTCGGAAATGGAAAATATATCCTCCTCTTCCACAAACGACATCTCCATGTCCATCTGGGTGAATTCCGGTTGGCGGTCCGCCCGCAGGTCTTCATCCCTGAAACATTTGGCGATCTGGAAATAACGGTCGAATCCGGACACCATCAACAGCTGTTTAAAAAGCTGCGGCGACTGCGGCAGGGCGAAAAATTTGCCGGGGTTGACACGGGACGGCACAAGATAATCCCGCGCGCCCTCCGGGGTGGACTTGGTCAAAATAGGCGTCTCCACCTCGATAAAGCCTTCGTTGCTAAGGAAGTCACGCATCAGGCGGTTCAATTGGTGCCGGGCGGACAAAAGCTTGAACATCGCAGGACGGCGCAGGTCCAGATACCGATACGGCAGACGCACGTCTTCGGACAGCACGAGATCGTCCGCAATCTCAAACGGCGGCGTCAGAGACGGATTCAATATTTCGAGCTCCTGGGCGATCAGTTCGATCTCACCCGTCGCAATATCAGGATTGATATTGCTCTTCGGCCGGAGGTTCACCAGACCCTTGAGACGCACGGCGAATTCGGCGCGCAGGTCTGTCGCCAAACGGTGCGCCCCGGGGGAATCCTTGGGGCTGAACATCACCTGCGTATAGCCGTAACGGTCCCTCAAGTCAATAAAAATAAGCTTTCCATGATCGCGGCGCCTATGCACCCAGCCGCAAAGCACGACGACCTGGCCGGCGTGCTCCTTTTTTAGCTCTCCACACGTATGTGTCCTCAACATAAAGATTCCTTTACCTGCTCGACGATCCGGTCCAACGGCACCTCGACCTGGGTCCTTTTTATCATATCCTTCAAAAGTCCTGCACCCTTGGCCAGCTCATTATCTCCCACGATGACACAGGTCTTGGCTTTCAAGGCACCTGCCTTCCTCAAAGCCGATTTCAAAGACCCCTCTGTATAATCCGTGTCGGTCGCAACCTCCGCTTCGCGCAAAGCATTCATAAGCTCTTGGCACTTGGCAGCGGCCGCATCCCCGAGGCCGATGATATAACAATCCAACCCATCGGCCCCGCCCTCCTTCTTGGATCCTCCGGCCAGAAGTATCCTCTCGACGCCCAAAGCAAACCCCACAGCCCCCTTTTCCGGCCCCCCCAACTCTCCGACCAGATTATCATAGCGGCCGCCTGCGCCGATGGCGTCCTGCGCCCCAAGACCGGGATGTTTGATCTCAAAAACGGTCCTTGTGTAATAATCGAGGCCTCGGACCAAAAGCGGGTCTATCTCGAAAGAAACGCCGAAGGCCTGCAGGGCTTTCTTGACCGTCTCAAAATGGTTCCGGCAATCCCGGCAGACATGACCTGTATCAAGGGATAAAGCCGCGATGTTCTCCTTGCACTGCGGATTCTTGCAATCCAGGACGCGAAAGATATTGCGCTCCATGCGCCCCCGGCAATCCTCGCAAAACATCTGCTTTTTCGGTACGAGCATTTCCTTAAGCCGGACCGCCAGGTTCTTCTTGTCGTCCGCACAACCCAAGGTGTTAAGAACGACCCTAAATCCGCTGACGCCGGCTTCGTGCAAAATATGAACAGCCAGCCGTATCAGCTCGGCATCCAAGACGGGACTATAAGAACCGATGGCCTCGCATCCTATATGATGAAACTGACGCAGGCGGCCCTTCTGAGGCCTCTCGGCGCGGAACATGGGACCGATATAAAACCATTTAACCAACTGTGCCGCATGACAGGTGCCGTTCTCGATGTAGGCGCGTATGACCGAAGCCGTGGCCTCCGGCCTCAAAACAAAAGAATCATTCTCCTTGTTGATAAGGAACATCTGTTTCTGGACGATGTCCGAGAGGTCTCCCAGGGAACGCAAAAAAAGCCCCGTTTCTTCTATCACGGGGGTCCGGATCTCCTGGAAGGCATAAAGGGAAAAAATACGCCTCGCCTGGCCTTCGATGGTCTGCCAAAGGATTGTTTCAGGCGGCAGGATATCTTTTGTACCGCGCGGAGATTTGAAAAGCATGGGATAGATAAATGCCTTGTAAGGCTTGAAAAGGCGGACAAACAGCAGCCCGCCTTTAAATTGAAATCTTTATTTTGATCAGATTTTCACGACATCTTTAGCTTGAGGGCCCTTTTCTCCCTGAACGATATCGAACTGGACCTTTTGACCTTCTTCGAGCGTCTTATACCCTTCGCTTTTGATCGCTGAAAAATGAACAAACACATCCTGCCCATCTTCACATTCGATAAAACCATACCCTTTGGGGGCAGAGAACCATTTCACCTTGCCTGCCTGCGGCATAACACTCTCCTTAACTTCGCCTATAATGGGTTATATACCTTACAAAGTTAGGCCCTTCCTTTAATGGTATGGGGAAGGCCTACCTCCTTGCGGGGTTAACTCCCTGCCTGCCGGCAGGCAGGCGAGCTTCGGCAAAATTTTGTTTTGCCAGGCCGTAAATTTCAAGGCGTTCGGTTTAGCCGGACGGTGAAGAAATTTACAAGCGTATAAGCAAGAAGTAACGTGGTGTCTTACAGCTATTTAATCAACTTTTTCATCTCAAGGCCGGATTTAAAAACAACGACCTTTCTGGCAGGAACCGGGACGACCTGGCCTGTCCTGGGATTCCTTCCTGTGCGGCTGCGTCTTTCTTTCAGCTTGAAAACACCGAAGTTACGCAACTCGACCTTTTCCCCGCGAACAAGACTGGCGATAATATGGTCAAAAGTTTTTTGCACAACCTTTTTAACATCAATCTGTTTAATCCCCGTCTCGTCAGCAATCTTTAAAACAATGTCTTTCTTAGTCATGATCATCACCCTCCTTTCTAGAGGTGAGGAAGCTCTATTTTTATAAGTAGCGTACCATGAAAGAGTTACATCGTCAATTGAAATCTTTGCGTGCCAATGAGTTCCTCAATATCATTGAAAAGTTCTTGCCTCGGCTGGACAAAGAGGTCTCTGGCGACCAGGATACGAAGCTTCCGGTTATTTTCGGAGCCCAGATGGAGGTAAACAGGCACATTTCCCGGCGAGAGGGAAAGTTTTTCCTTTAATACCTGCATGATATTTTCCTTAACGCCAGACAGATCAATGGATATCGAAGAGATGACGCGATAGGCCTCTTCGATAGGGGTCACATCGGCAGCCAGGATTTTAGGCATCTCTTCCCGCAAAGACAGCCTCCCCTTGATCATCACGACGTTATTGGCGACAAGGTAACGCGACACCTGTTTATAAGTATTTGGAAAAACAAGAACTTCGAGAAGCCCTGTCAAGTCTTCCACTCTCAGGATGGCCATTTTTTCCGCTTTCTGGCGGGTCGTCGTGATCTTGATCTTATTGATCAAACCGACAATGGTAACATCCTGTCCGTCTTTAAGTTCCGACAACTTCGAAATCGAACAGGAAGAGAACCTATCCAGTAGATGCTCATATCGCACCAAGGGATGCCCGCTGATATAAAATCCCAATATCTCTTTTTCGAATGACAAGAGCTGAAGTTCCGGCCATTCCTTGATATCGGGCACCTTAACCTGAAATCTCTTAAAACCAGCGTCAGCAGAAAAATCAGTATCAAAAAAAGACATCTGGCCTGAACTGCGGTCTTTATGGGCCTTGACCGAATAATCCAGGCACTCCTGCAGAATGGTCATCAATTGGCTGCGGCGGAATTTAAAGGTGTCCATGGCGCCGCATTTGATGAGGCTCTCCACCACTTTGCGGTTTACAAGCCTCAGATCCACACGCTGGCAGAAATCTTCCAGGCTCTCGAACACCCCATCCTTTTGCCTGGCCTCAACGATAGAATCTATCGCTCCCTTACCTACATTCTTGACGGCTAAAAGCCCGAACCGAATATTCGTTTCGTTCTCAACCGTGAATTTGGAATAGCTCTCGTTGACCGTCGGGTTCAAAACGGTGATGCCCATGCGGTCGGCCTCTTTAACGTATTCAACGACCTTGTCCGTATTTTCTTTTTCGCTTGTCAGAAGCGCCGTCATGAATTCAACGGGATAATTCGCCTTCAGGTAAGCCGTGCGGTAAGAGATCACCGCGTAGGCGGCCGAATGGCTCCTGTTAAAGCCGTAGCCGGAAAAATAATCGATCAGGTCAAACACCTTGGTCGCGATGCGCTTGTCGATCTTGTTCTTGATACACCCCTCGACGAACAAATGGCGCTGCTTGTCCATCTCCTCGGGGATCTTTTTGGCCATGGCGCGCCGCAGCAAATCCGCCTGAGCCATGCTGAAACCGGCGAGGGCCGATGCGATCTGCATGACCTGTTCCTGATACACCATGATCCCGTACGTATCCTTCAAGATGCTCTCCATCTTCGGATGGTCGTAAACGATGGGTTTAAGGCCGTGCTTGCGCTGGATGAAATCATCGAGCATGCCCGAACCGATCGGACCCGGCCGATAAAGCGCCAAAAGGGCAATCAAGTCTTCGAAAAGAGTTGGATTGAGTTTACGCAGAAGATCGCGCATCCCTGCGCTTTCCAGCTGGAAGACGCCGATCGTCTGGGCCGAGGCCAGAAGTTCAAAGGTCTTTTTGTCCTCCAGGGAAACGGCATCAATGTCGATGCCGACATCCTTGGTCCTCTTGATGATCTTTAAGGCCTCGGCGATAACCGTCAGCGTCCTCAGGCCCAGAAAATCCATCTTGAGCAAGCCGATCTTCTCAAGCGCCTTCATGGAAAAACCGGACGTCACCTGATCGTCATCAAGCTTGCACAGCGGCATGTAGGTATCCAAAGGCTTGTCGCCGATGACGACGCCCGCCGCGTGCACCGAGGCGTGCCGCGAGAGTCCCTCAAGGTCCTTGGCCGTATCCAGCAATTGACGCACCTGGGCATTGTTCTCATAGAGGTTTTTGAGCTCGTCTGTCTTTAGGGCATCGTCGAGGGTGATGCCCAGTTCAGGCGGAACAAGCTTGGCGATCCGGTCGACGTCCGCGTAAGGAACGGCCATCACGCGGCCGACGTCGCGGATGACGGCGCGAGCCAGCATCGTCCCAAAAGTAATGATCTGGGCGACGTTCTCCTTGCCGTACTTCTGATTGACGTAATCGATGACCTCCTGGCGGCGTTCAAAACAAAAATCGATATCGATATCCGGCAACCCCACGCGCTCAGGATTCAGGAACCTTTCAAAAAGCAGCTTATACCTTAGAGGGTCGAGTTCCGTGATCCCCAAAAGATAACTCACCAGGCTGCCGGCAGCCGATCCGCGCCCAGGCCCGACGGGAATCCCTTTGCTTTTCGCGTAATGGATAAAATCCCAGACAATAAGAAAATAACTGATGAACCCCATCTGCTTGATCGTGGCCAGTTCATGCTCCAGCCTTTGACGGATGGCCGGCGTGACTTTCCCTCCATAGCGCTTCTTGAGCCCTTCATCGCAAAGCTCCCTCAAATATATCTCTCCTGTCTTGCCGGCCGGCGGCGTGTATTGAGGCAGGTGAGGCTTGCCGAACTCCAGGACCAGGTTGCAGCGGTTGGCGACTTCGATCGTATTACGGATGGCTTCTGGGCAATAAACGAACAGGTCTTTCATTTCCTGCGGACTCTTGAAATAAAATTCCTGCGTCTGGAACCGCATGCGGTTTGGATCATCCAAGGTCGTCTGGGTCTGGATGCACAACAACGCCTCATGGGATGCCGCGCTTTTTTTATTCAAATAGTGGACGTCGTTGGTGGCTATGACGGGCAGGCTTAATTCATGGGCGATCTTGAGCAGGCCCTCGTTGACGACAGTCTGTTCGGGGATAAAATTCTCCTGGAGCTCCAGGTAAAAATTGTCCTTGCCGAACATGCACGAGAATTCATCCGCGGCCTTGATCGCGTCGTTAAGGCGGTTGGCTGTGATCAGGCAGGCCAGTTCGCCTTTAAGACAGGCGCTGGAGCCGATCAGGCCGCGGCAATACTGCGCCAGGATCTCCTTGTCGATGCGAGGCCGGTAATAATATCCTTCGATATATCCTAGGGAGACCAGCTTGGAAAGATTCCTGTAGCCCTCCTCATCTTTGGCCAGGAGGATGAAATGGTTCGACCCCTCGCTCAAAGACTCGGATCTGTCAAAGCGGCCCTTTTGGGCGACATAGACTTCACAACCGATGATGGGCTTAATGCCCTGCTTTGTAGCCTCGGAATAAAAATCGATGGAACCGAACATATTGCCATGATCCGTCACGGCGATGGCCGGCATCCTGAACTCAACAGCTTTGGCGATTAATTCTTTGATACGGCAGGCGCCGTCAAGAAGGCTGAACTGGGTGTGGAGGTGCAGATGGACGAAATCGGAATGGACCATGACCATTTCTTCGAAGCCCTATTTACGCACAGGGCTTCACCTGGCCGCCCCAAGCGGCCTTAATAACGCAGATCATTACTAAGATTTCACAGATACAGCCATTATACGACTTTTCTTGATCTGTGTAATCTTTCTTTTAAAATCCGGGTAATCGTTCTATTCCCACTCGATAGTCGAAGGGGGCTTGGAGCTGATGTCATAGACAACCCTGTTGACCCCTTTGACTTCGTTAATGATCCTGCTGGAAACCTTGCCCAAAAGCGCCGGGTCCAGCTTCACCCAGTCCGCGGTCATGCCGTCGCTGGAAGAAACGCAACGCAGGGCGATCACGTTCTCATAGGTCCTCTCGTCCCCCATGACGCCGACGGATTTGATGCACAACAAAACACAGAAGGACTGCCAGACCTCATTATACAAGCCCGCCTTGCGGATCTCGCCGACAAAGATATCATCGGCGTCACGCAACACCTGCAGGCGTTCCGGGGTCACTTCCCCGACAATGCGGATGGCAAGACCCGGCCCCGGGAACGGCTGTCTGTGGATGATCTCCTGCGGCAGGCCTAATTGTTTGGCCAGTTCGCGGACCTCATCCTTGAAAAGCTCCCTCAAGGGCTCAATCAACTTCAGGTTCATTTTTTCGGGAAGACCGCCGACATTATGGTGCGTCTTGATCTTGGCCGAAGGCGATCCCGTTGCCGAGACAGACTCGATCACATCGGGATACAATGTCCCCTGCGCCAGATATTTGACGCGCCTGATCTTTTTGGCTTCTTCTTCAAAAACCTTGATGAATTCGTCTCCGATACTCTTGCGTTTGACCTCCGGATCGGTCACGCCCTTGAGACGCTTCAAGAAACGGTTCTGGGCATTGACGAAATCCAAATTCATATGGAGATTGCTGCGGAAAATGGTCTTGATCTCTTCCGGCTCCCTGTTGCGCACAAGGCCGTTATCGACAAAAATGCAGCGCAGCTGCCTGCCGATCGCCCTGTGGATGAGAACGGCGGCAACCGAAGAATCCACGCCGCCGCTCAAGCCGCAGACGACGCTGTCTTTGCCGACCAGCTGACGGATATGGTTCACCGTATCCTTGATGAAAGCGCCCATCTCCCAGCTCGGGCGGCAGCGGCAAATCCTGTAAAGAAAATTGGAAATGATCTCGGAACCGCGGGCCGTATGAACAACCTCGGGATGGAATTGCACGCCGAAAACCTTGCGGTCGCGGCTGGCAAATGCCGCATTCGGAGTACTCAGGGTATGCGCAATAGAAACAAATCCTTTGGGCAAAGATGAAACGTAGTCTCCGTGGCTCATCCAACATGTGATATTGCCCGGCAACCCGCTGAAGAAATCCGCATGGTCGTCTATGAAAAGTTCCTGGCGGCCGAACTCGCGCTCCCTCGTTCGCCGCACCTTGCCGCCGAAATATTGTGCGATCAGCTGCTGCCCGTAACAAATCCCGAGAATGGGGATGCCCAATTTAAAAATCCCCTTGTCGCACTTCGGGCTTTTTTCGTCATAAACGCTGGCCGGACCGCCTGAAAAGATCAGTCCCTTCGGGGCCTGCTTCTTGATCTCCTCGGCTGTGATCTTATGGGAAACGATGGTGCTGTAGACCTTGTTTTCGCGTACCCTGCGCGCAATCAATTGCGTGTACTGGGAGCCGAAATCAAGGATCAGGATAGAATTTTTCTGTTGAAGGCCGGATGTCAAAAATGAACCCATCTTGGCTTCGGGTTTTTTTACAGCTCTTGAAGAGGGTCTTCCTGCCGGTTTCGGATGTCTCGTGACGGCTTTCGCCTTTTTTCTTTTTAACGTCTTTTTAGATTTCACTTGCCCATCCCCACTCGTTGCACCACCTGGAAGATTTTACCTTCTGTCTGGATCGAAGGCGCAATGATAATCTCCGTAAACTGCATGTCTTTGATCGTGGCTGCGCCCAGACACCCCATGGATGTGGTCAATGCGCCCATCAGGTTTTGCGAACCGTCATCGACCTTGGCGGGCCCGAAAAGGATCTCTTCCAAAGACCCTGTCGTTCCCACATAAACACGCGTCCCGCGAGGCAAATTGGCATGCGATGTGGCCATGCCCCAATGATAGCCCCGTCCGGGTGCTTCCACTGCCCTGGCAAAAGCCGATCCCACCATGACGGCGTCCGCGCCGGCCGCAAAAGCCTTGCAGATCTCGCCGCCGATACGCATGCCGCCGTCCGTGATGATAGGAACGTATTTACCCGTCCGCTTGAAATAATAATCCCGGGCCCCGGCCGCATCGATCGTCGCCGTCACCTGGGGCACGCCGATGCCGAGAACACCGCGGGTCGTGCACGCGGCCCCCGGCCCGACGCCGATCAACAAAGCCGCCGCGCCCGTATCCATGAGCTCCAACGTCACCTCATAAGTAACGGAATTGCCGAGAATGACGGGGATCTTGCGTTTGGTGCAGAATTTTTTCAGATCCAGCGCCTTATATTCCTTGGCGATATGGCGGGTCGTCGTGACCGTCGATTGCACGACAAAAATATCAGCGCCCGCGTCTTCGGCGATGGCCGCAAATTTTTCGGCATTCTGGGGAATACAACTGACGACGGCCGGCGCTTTCTTCTTTTTGATCTCCTCGACGCGCGCGGCAATCAGCTTCTCTTTGATCGGCTTGACATATACTTCCTGAACAAGACGCGTGGCTTCCTGGGGCGAGGCCTTGGCGATCGCCTCAAGAACTTCATCGGGATTCTCGTAACGGGTCTGGATACCATCCAGATTAAGGACGGCGATGCCGCCCAGCCGGCCCATTTCAACCGCAAATTTTACATCGACCACCCCATCCATGGCCGCAGCCAAAATAGGACACTTATACCTCTTGCCTGCCAGTTCCCAGGAAGGATCCACTTCCGCAGGATTGATGGTCATCATGCCGGGCACCAACGCTACCTCATCAAATCCGTAACATTTTCTGGCTCTTCGATTTATTCCAATCCACTCGCCCATAAATCCTCCGTTACATGTATGGCTTTGGCAAAGTCATTGAAAAAATATGGGATAGTTTACACAAGAATAGAGGATTTGTCAAGTTGATCCTTTCAAAGGCGATTTTTAACAAAAACGGGGCCCGCGCGAAAATATACGCGGACCCCGCCTTTACGTTCCTATGACGCTGCGGATGGCTGTATCAATACATCCCGCCCATCCCGCCCCCCGGAGGCATGGCCGGCATGCCCGGCTTTTCTTTTTCCGGGATATCCGTCACCAGCGTCTCCGTCGTCAACAGCAGAGACGCGATGCTGGAGGCATTCTGGAGCGCTGAACGCGTCACTTTTGTCGGATCGATGATACCCGCGTCCAGCATGTCGACGAACTTATTCTGAGAGACATCATAGCCGACATTCTTCTTCTCTGCCTTGACGCGCTGGACGATCACGGAACCGTCAACTGCGGCGTTCGCGGCCAACTGTCTCAAAGGCTCTTCAAGGACGCGGCGAATGATGTTAACGCCGACCTTTTCGTCCTCTTCGCCGACCTTCACCTTCTCCAAAGCGGAGATGCAACGGATCAAAGCCACGCCGCCGCCGGGAACAATGCCTTCCTGAACAGCTGCCCGGGTCGCATGGAGCGCATCTTCAACCCTGGCCTTCTTCTCTTTCATCTCCGTCTCCGTCGCGGCGCCCACATTGATGACGGCGACGCCCCCGGCCAGCTTCGCAAGCCGTTCCTGGAGCTTCTCTTTATCGTAATCCGAATCGCTCTGTTCGATCTGCTTCTTGATCTGGGCGATGCGGCCGTTGATGGCCTGCGTCTTTCCTGCGCCTTCGATGATCGTCGTATCGTCCTTATCGACCTTCACCCTCTTGGCGCGGCCGAGCATGTCCAAATCCACGCTTTCAAGCTTGATGCCGCGATCTTCCGTAATGGCTTCTCCGCCGGTCAAGATCGCGATATCTTCGATCATGGCCCGACGCCTGTCGCCATATCCCGGGGCCTTGACGGCGCAGCAGGAAAGAACGCCCTTCAGCCTATTAACAACCAAAGTGGTCAACGCCTCGCCTTCAACATCCTCGGCAATGATCAAAAGGGACCTGCCGGCGCGGGCGATCTTCTCTAAGAGCGGCAGAACATCCTTGATCGAAGAGATTTTTTTCTCATAAATCAGGATATACGGTTCTTCAATCACCGCCTCCATCCTCTCGGCATCCGTCACGAAATACGGCGAGAGATATCCCTGGTCAAATTGCATCCCTTCAACGACATCCAGGGTCGTCGCCGTCGACTTGGCTTCTTCGACCGTGATGACGCCGTCCTTACCGACCTTCTCCATGGCCTCGGCGATGTCCGAACCGATCTTGCTGTCGCCGTTGGCGGCAATCGTCGCCACCTGGGCGACCTCTTTCTTGTCTTTGATGCTCGTGGACAGTTCTTTGAGTTCTTCCACTATGACATCCACGGCTTTCTCGATGCCGCGCTTCAATGCCATCGGATTGACGCCTGCCGTCACATTCTTCAAGCCTTCGCGATAGATCGCTTCGGCCAGGACTGTCGCCGTCGTCGTGCCGTCTCCTGCCACGTCGGATGTCTTCTCGGCGACTTCCTTGACCATCTGGGCGCCCATATTTTCAAACGGGTCTTCCAGATCGACCTCTTTGGCCACCGTCACACCGTCCTTGGTGATGGTCGGGGATCCGAATTTCTTGTCCAGGACGACATTGCGTCCCTTGGGACCCAGGGTCACTTTTACAGCCTTCGCCAGCTGCTCGACGCCCCGCAGGACGGCGCGCCTGGCCTCATCGCTAAACAATAACTGTTTTGCCATATCGATCCTCCTTAATTCCGCCTCTGGCGGAATTAACCCCGCAGCCTGCGCCGGTCCATTTCATGAACGCCTCTGGCGTTTGTGAATGAAATGGACAAGCGTTTTGGCCAGGGGTCTTTCTTTTAAAAATCATTCCGCCTCCGGCGGAATTAGGCCCTCTG
>Ga0172369_10001057_pt1 | contig 40492 bp, 50 predicted proteins | sample LakKiv25m_FD_114539 | JGI IMG/M metagenome (GOLD analysis project Ga0172369, IMG submission 114539) | Freshwater microbial communities from Kabuno Bay, South-Kivu, Congo - kab_022012_11.25m | ecosystem: Environmental > Aquatic > Freshwater > Lake | place: Democratic Republic of the Congo... | reverse complement strand
TAATAATGCTTTTGATATAGCTAATCTTGCAGCATCTGCTTGAGATGCAACTCCTCCTCCTTCAGTTTTTAGAGCGATATCGTATTTTGTTTCAACTCCTACTAATTTAAGAGGGGCTTTTACTATTCCGGTCAATGCCTTTATCAAGAAATACTCGTTTATTGGTCTGTTGTTTACTGTGATTACTCCATTTCCTTTATATAATCTTACTGTAGCGACAGAAGTTTTCCTTTTGCCGTGAGCTGAGAAGTATCTTCCTCCTGGAGTTACTATTTCCTGTTTTTCTGCTTTTTTTCTTGGCATTGTAGCTTAAATTAAATTTCTAATTTTTTAGGTGTTTGTGCAGTATGTGGATGAGTTTCACCAACATATACATGTAACTTAGTCATGAAAGCTTTTCTAAGTTTATTCTTTGGAAGCATTCCATTAACTGCTAATGAAATAACTTGGTCTGGGTGTTTTTGTAGCATTACCTTTGCTGAAGCCTCTTTGATTCCTCCTGGGAATCCTGTGTGGTGGTAATACATTTTTTTATCTAATTTCCCTCCTGTTAATCTTACTTTTTCGCAATTGATTACGATAACGAAGTCTCCGCAATCTAAATATGGAGTAAAAATTGGTTTGTCTTTGCCTCTTAGTTTATCTGCTACTTTTGTAGCGATTTGACCTAAGATTTGGTCTTTAGCATCTACTACCCACCAATCTCTTTTAATTTCGTCTGCTTTTGGTACTAATGTTTTCATAATTAAACTAGTTCAAGTTGTACAACCGGTGCATTGTCACCGCTTCTATATCCAAGTTTTGTGATTCTTGTGAATCCGGAATTCTTGTCTTTATATTTATCCAATAAAACTTCGAATATTTTTTTAGAGCTATTTTTGTGTTGTAAAAGGCTTTCAATTTCACGAATTGCACTTACTTTGTTTTCACCTTTTGCAATACTGATAAGTCTTTCTACGAATGGTTGAACAGCTTTTGCTTTTGCCTCTGTAGTTTTGATCTTATCGTAAATGATAACTGCCATTGCTAAGTTTCTCATTATTGAGGTTGTGTGCTCTTTGTTGCTGCCTAGTTTTACTTTTTTTACGTTGTGTCTCATTGTAGTTTATTTAACGGGTCGTTATATTAGGGAATTTTTTATTCTTCTGCAAGAGAAATTCCTTTTTTTGAAAGCGCGCTTGCAACCTCAGTTAATGCTTTCTTTCCAAAACCACGTAGGTTTGTAAGTTTGCTCTCTGTGCATTTTGATAGCTGTTCGATTGAACCAATGCCTCCATTGATCAAAGCATTAAGAGTTCTTGGAGATAATCCAAGGATTTCTATTGGAGTATATGATTCTTGAACAGGTTTCTTTAATTCATCTTCTTTTTCTTTTTCTAGGATAGATTTGATATCGGACATGAATTCTTTCTCAACCATGATCTTATCCATATTGAATAAGCTGAAATATGATTGAAGAACGTTTGAAGCAAATTTCAAAGCATCTTCAGGAGAAATTGCTCCATTTGTCTTGATCTCGATAGTAAGTTTATCTAAGTTTGTAGATTGGCCGACACGAGTAGCCTCGATATCGTATCTTACTTTCTTGATAGGGGAATATACTGAATCCATAACGATCATCTTTGTATCTGTCTCGTCTTTCTGTTTGATTGTAGCAGGAATATATCCAACTCCCTTTTCTACGCGCATTTCGATCTTTAGTTTTACTCCCTTTTCTACAGTTGCGATGTATTGTCCTGGATTTAGGATCTCTACATCTGAAGGACATTTTATGTCTTTTGCTGTAATTTCTCCGCCCTTTGAACTCTCTAATACTATAGTAGATGGTTCTTTTGTATTCTTGCGGATATTTAGAAGCTTCAAGTTTAGAAGAATATCTAGGATACTTTCTCTAACTCCCTTAAGAGTAGAATATTCGTGACTGATTCCGTCAATCTTTACACCTGTAACACATGCTCCAGGTAGAGATGATAAAAGTACTCTACGTAGTGCATTACCCAATGTTACTCCATATCCAGTAGGTAGTGGGCTCATTACAAAAATAGCGTGATTGTCATCCACCTTTTCAGTTTTAATTTTGGGTATTCCAATTTCTTCTTGTATTTGGTGCATGTTGGAAGGTGGTTATAATGTATTTTTATTACTTAGAGTATAGCTCAACTATAAGTTGGCTATTAATTTCTTGAGGGATATCATCTTTGTCTGGCATTGCCACTACTTCAACAGATGGCTTTTTAAGATCAACTCTTAGCCATTTTGGAGCAGAGATTTTTTTGTTTGCCAATTCTCCAAAAGCTTTTCCTCTAATAGCTTTTGCTGTAGGCTCGATGATCATGCCTACTTTTACTAAGATTGAGGCAGTTTTAACCTTCCTGCCATTTATTTTTACTAATCCATGAGAAACTAATTGTCTTCCATGGTTTCTTGATTCAGCCAAACATGATCTGTATAAAACGTTGTCTAGTCTGCTTTCCAAGATACCTAAGAAAACCTGACCTGTAATACCAGGACGTTTTACGGCTGTAGCATAGTAATTGTGGAATTGAGTTTCTCTTATTCCATAAGTTCTCTTTGCTTTCTGTTTCTCACGTAATTGTTTTGTGTATTCTGATTTTTGTCCAAATGAACCTTTTGGTCCGTGGATACCAGGATTATATTTCTTTCTTAAAAATGCGCATTTTGGGCCTTCACAACGAGCACCCTTCAAAAAGAGTTTCATTCCTTCGCGTCTACATAGTCTGCATGATGGTCCAATATTTCTTCCCATAGTATTGTTTAAAATTATACTCTACGTGCTTTTTTCTTGCGGCAACCATTGTGTGGTATTGGAGTGATGTCGTTGATAGAAATAACATCTAATCCTTTAGCCACCAATCCACGGATAGCTTGTTCTCTACCAGGACCTGGGCCCTTTACGTAGATAGTTACTTTCTCAAGTCCGAAAACTTTTGCTTTTTCAGCAGTATTTTCAGCTGCAACCTGAGCTGCGTATGGAGTTGATTTTCTGGTTCCCTTGAATCCACTTGAACCAGCTGATCCCCATGCGATTACATTTCCGTTTGGTTCCGTTATGCTGATAATAGTATTGTTGTATGATGCGTGAATGCAAACCACTCCTTCTGGAATGCTTCTTCTTTTGCTCTTTTTTGCTTTCTTAGCTTCTGCCTTGTCATTAGAAGTTTCTTTTTCAGTTTTACCTTCTTTTGCAGGCTTTCCAGCTTTTCCCTTTTTTTGTTCTTTTTCGTCAGCCATTTTAATTATTACTTAGTTGTTACTTTTTTATTTGCAACTGTCTTACGTTTACCTTTTCTTGTTCTTGCGTTGAATCTTGTGCGTTGACCTCTTACAGGAAGTCCTCTTTTATGTCTATATCCTCTGTATGAACCGATTTCTTGAAGACGTTTGATATCCATAGCTATTTTACGACGAAGATCGCCTTCGATAGCTAACTTAGTAAATATTTCACGAATAACAGCTTCATCTTTTTCTGAAACGTCTTGTACTTTCGTATTTTTATCTACCTTTGCTTCTTCCAAAATTTGCGCACTTAATTTTCTACCAACTCCATATATAGAAGTAAGTCCTACTTCAATTCTTTTTTCCTTTGGGAGAGTAACTCCAGCTATACGCATAATAGTGTCTAATTAATTTCTAAGTAGTCGGTATTCTGGGGGAGAATACTGACTACTCAAAAATCAACTACCCTTGGCGTTGTTTATGTTTTTTCGTTTTGCAAATAACACGAACTACTCCTTTTCTTCTGATAATTTGGCATTTCTGACACATTTTTCTAACGGATGGTCTAACTTTCATGTTTAGTGTTACGTCTATAGGTTATTCGACCTTTACTAAGGTCATACATACTTAGCTCTACTGTCACTTTATCTCCAGGGAGAATTTTGATGTAATTCATTCTCATTTTCCCTGCTAAATGGGCTGTGACTACGCGTTTATCTGGCAGCTCGACTTTGAATTCTGTATTCGGTAGTGATTCTAGTACTACACCCTCGAGTTCTAAAGTCTCTTCTTTCGCCATAAAAATTGCCCTTTAATGCTTAGTTAATTCAAAAAAGCGTCTGGGAGTTTACATCAGATAATTTGGGTATGCAAGAGAATTTTTTAAAAATTGTTTTAAAAAGCTTTTGACGCATAATTTTGAGTTTTTTTTATGTGTTTTTTTGTTTACTGCGAGCCGTTTGTTTATCTTTTTGTCAAGATTTCGTTTCCGTCTTTTGTTATCAAAATTGTGTGTTCTTTTTGAACTGCACATGAATTATCTATTGTGACTAGAGTCCATTGATCATCCAATTCCTTCATTTCTGACGTTCCGGAAGAAAAAATTGGTTCAATTGCGATGGTCATTCCTGGTTTTAATATTGGTCCGAGATTGCCATCAAAAAAGTTTAGGATAGTCGGATCTTCATGTAATTGTCTTCCTACACCATGTCCTGTTAAATCTCTTATAACGTGAAATCCTGCTTTTTTTACTGTTGATTCTACAGCTTTGCTTATTTCTGAAAGATGAACTCCTGGTTTTGCAGCATCTATAGCTCGTGATAATGCTTCATCAGCAGTTTTTATTAGTTTTTCTTTTTCTGCTGAAATTTCTCCTATTCCTATTGATATTGCTGAGTCGGTGATTAATCCTTTGTATAAAACTCCGCAATCAATAGTTAGAAGATCTCCTTTTCTCAATATTTTGTTTGCTCTTGGAATTCCGTGAACTATTTCTTCGTTGATTGAGGTGCAAAGTGTTCCTGGAAATCCATGGTAACCTTTGAATGCCGGTTTTCCTTCTCTTTCTCTTATGAAATTTTCAGCAAATTGATCTAAGTCTAAAGTGGACATTCCTTCTTTTGCGAAATTTGCTGTTGTTTCTAATGTTTCTGCAAGAATCCTTCCACTTTCGCGTAGAAGTATAATTTCTTCAAAATTTTTAATAGCTATTCCCATAAATTTTGGCTTTAATTAGCCTTTCATTATTGGATCTAGAATTTCAATCGCTTCTTTGTTTACTTCTTCGATTGATGGTTCTCCGTTTATTTTTACTAAATCTTTGTATAAGTTGATTGCTGGAACTGTTTCATTTCTAAAAGCATCTAAGCGAATTTTTATTGCATCAACATTATCATCTGCACGAGTTATCAATTCTCCTCCGCATGCTTCGCAAGTAGGTTTTGTATAAAAAACTGGATATACTGCTTTGCAACCTTTGCATATTCTTCTAGTTGTTAAACGGTGCATAGCTGTCTCTTCTTTTATATCTAATAGAACTCCTCGATAATTTCTGCTGTGTTTGTTTAGTAGGGTATTTAGAGCTTCCGCTTGGTCTATTTTTCTAGGGATGCCATCGAAAAGGATGTTTGTGTTTGGAGTTAGATGGTTCATGAAATTTTCTACTATTTCCATTACTACATCTGTAGATACTAGATGTCCGGCTTCAATTATTGATTTTACTTTTTTACCTAATTCAGAATCTTCTTGAGCAAGTTTTCTCAATTCTCCTCCCATCTCAAAAATTTGCATGTTGTATTTTGAAGCTAAAGTTTTGCCAAGAGTTCCTTTTCCGGAGCCTTGCATTCCAAAGAAAATTAGATCCATGATTGTTTGATAATTAAATGAATATGCAGGAAGATTCTAGCGATTGTATAGATTTCGAGCAAGGTAGAAATGAGTGAGTGAAATTATTTTACTCATCTCGGATTTTGTTTAAATAGTTGTTGAGTACTTAAGTTCTAGACTCGTCTGCTTTTGTGTCACTATTTAATCACAAAATCCTTCGAATGTCGCAAAACAATTTCACTATCTCATTTCTACGTGAAAGCTATCCTAGTAGAACTTATTGTAATCGTGCATTTGAAGCTGAGCGTTTGTCTGACGAATCAATTCTAGAACTACACCAACTATAATGATTATTCCGGCACCAGAGATAAGTAGAGGTAGGTTGCCCATTGAAGTTGATTGGAATATGAATTGAAGGGCCATTGGCAATATAGCGATTGTAGCCAAGAATAGCGCTCCGAAGAAATTTAATCTGTTTGATGACATAAGTAGGTACTCAGCTGTTTGTTTTCCCGGACGAATTCCAGGAATATATCCACCTCTTTTCTGAATGTTATCTGCTATTTCATCAGTGTTGAAAACTATTGAAACGTAGAAGAAAGTGAATGCTATAACAAGTAAGAAGTATAGTACCATATAAGTGAATGTCTGAGGTTGGAAAATTGTTGTAAGTGTTTTTCCAAAAGCTTGTACAGATGCTGATTTAGCACTTGTAAGGAATTGACCTATTACTCCAGGGAAACTAATCAAAGCTACCGCGAAGATAATTGGGATCATTCCTGCTTGATTGATTCTGATAGGGAAGAAAGCTTGTTGTCCTTTAGACTTAAGACCTTGTCCGGCATAAGTTAAAGGAATCTTTCTTTGAGCTTCAGTTACAAGAATTACTACTGTTGTTAATATAACTGTGAATAGAATAATTGTTACAAATGAGATCAATTTTGCCTGATCTTCCTGTGCCAAGAAAAGTCCTTGTCCAACCATTTGAGGGATTCTTGAAATGATACTTGCAAAGATCAAAAGAGAAATACCATTACCGATTCCTTTTTCTGTTATTTGTTCTCCAAGCCATACTAGAAGTACAGTTCCAGCTGAAATTGTTAACATTATAGGTAGAACTACTGCAGGATTTCCAATATCAGAAATGATAGGAACAGTTGTTCTTGAGTTTAAAAGAATTATCATTCCATAAGACTGAAGGAATGCTAAAGGGAATGATAACCATCTTGTATAACTGTTTATCTTTCTCTTTCCTTGTTCTCCTTCTTTGTTTAGAGATTCTAGTTTTGGAACGATTACTGTAAGTAGCTGAATTATAATAGATGCGTTGATATATGGAGAAATTCCCATCAACACGATAGAGAAGTTTTCTGTAGATCCTCCTGTAAGCAAGCTGAACATTTCAAGAAGTTCGTTCTTTGCTGTCATAGCTTTTAGTCCATCAATATTTGCTCCTGGAACTGTGATATGAGCAAGAAGTCTATATACGATTAGGATTCCTATTGTAAACAAAATTTTCTTTCTAAGGTCTTTTGAATTCCAAATCTGAGTTAGATAGGTGAACATTGTTTAGTTAGTTAAGTCGATAGGTGAGGGAATTATTTGACTTCCTCTGTTTTTGCTTCTTCTTTTACTTTTGGAAGTTCAAGTAGGTGAACCTTTCCCTTTTTAGCTTCAACTGCTGCTATTGCAGAAGCTGATGCTTTATGAACAGTAATTTCTAGAGTTTTCTCAAGGTCTCCTTTCCCACCTAATAATTTAACAGGTTTAGTTTTTTTTGAAATAAGATTTCTTTCAATTAGGTCAGCTATAGTAACTTTGCTGTTGTTCTCGAATACATTTAGTGAGCCTGTATTTACTGGTGAATACTCAACCTTATTTGGATTTTTGAATCCTCTTAGTTTGGGCATAAGACGAGAGAATGGAGTTTGTCCTCCTTCAAATCCTGGGCGACGCATTCCTCCTGCTCTTTTCTTTTGGCCGTTATTACCACGTCCAGATGAGTCTCCATGGCCTGAACCAGCTCCACGACCCACGCGTGTTCTTTTTCTTTTTTTAACGTTGCTTCTTAGTGATAGTAATGATGACATATATTAGTTCTTAATTGGTATGATTTAGTCTTTTTTAGGTTCTACTTTCTTTGGTTCAGCTTTAGCTTTAGGTGCTTCCTTTTTTGCTTGAGGAGTCACTTGAGCTTTAGCTGGTTGAGCTTTAGCTTGTCCTGCTGCTCTTGAAGCTTCAGCTTTCTTTTCGTTTGATAATCTTTTCTTTTCCATTACTGGAGTTGATCTCAAAAGTCTTAGAAGTTCTATAGTTGCTTTAGCGTTAGATACTTTGTTGTTTGTTCCCAATGCTTTTCCTAGAATATCTTTTACTCCAGCCAATTCTAGAAGCTTACGGATTGAACCTCCAGCGATGATACCTGTACCTGGAGCAGCTGGCATAAGAAGGATCTTTGAAGTCTTGAATTTAATATAAACGTCGTGAGGAATAGTTGTTCCATCTAAAAGAACTGTAATCATGTCTTTCTTTGCTCTTGCTATAGCTTTTTGAATAGCACCTGTAACTTCATGAGATTTTCCCATTCCAAGTCCTACACGATTCTTTTTGTTTCCGATAGCTACAGTAGCGCGGAATCTAAGTTTTCGTCCTCCTTTTACTACTTTAGTTACACGAGCAATTTCAATTACTTCTTCTTCGAACTCTTTTACTTCTTTTCTTTGAAAGTCTCCCTTTTTATTTCCTTTGTAAGCCATATGTTCTTTTTATAATTGATTTAGAATTGTAAGCCACCTTCTCGAGCGGCATCTGCTAATATTTTTACTCTTCCGTGGTATCTGTATCCATTTCTATCGAATACTACTTTTTCTACTTTTTTCTCTTTTGCCAATTTTGCTAATTCTACTCCTACTTCTTTTGCTTTTTCACTCTTTGTTCCTTTTTTAATCTTCATGTCTGATGCTGCTACTATAACTTTTCTGCTTTCGTCGTCGATGATTTGTCCGTATGTGAAGTTCAAGCTTTTGAACACAACCAATCTTGGGCGTTCTGCAGTTCCAGTAATCTTGCTTCTAACACGATTATGTCTTCTTTTTCTATCTAATGTTTTTTTTGTAGTAGCCATTGTGGTATGTAAATTATGATGAATGTTTATTATTTAGCTCCTGCTGATGATCCTGCAGCAGATTTTCCTGCTTTTCTGATGATTCTTTCGTCTTCGTATTTTATTCCTTTTCCTTTATATGGTTCTGGTTTTTTGTATTCTCTGATGTTTGCTGCAACTTCTCCAACTATTTGTTTATCCATTCCTGTAATTATAATTACGTTCTTTTTTTCTTCGTCCATTTTAAACTCAATTCCTGCTGGTGCTACGTGTTCGATAGGGTGAGAGAAACCTAAGCTAAGAGTGATTTTATTCTTTGCTGGTTGTGCTCTGAATCCAACTCCTATTATTTCTAATCTCTTTTCGAATCCTTTTGTAACTCCGATAACCATATTGTTTACTAGAGATCTTACTAATCCATGAAGTGATCTGTCTGTTTTGCTGTTGCTTTGGCGTTTTACTGCAACCTCAGATCCATTAATTTCTATCTTAATATTTGGATGAATAATTCTTTTTAATTCTCCTTTAGGACCTTTTACAGTTAGGCCTCCATTAGCGTCTTGTGTGATTGTAACGCCTGCTGGGATAATCAATATTTTTTTTCCAATTCTCGACATTCTGTGGGTTGGTTAGAATATTTCGCATATTAGTTCTCCTCCAAGTTTGCTCTTGTAAGCTTCAACATTGGACATAATTCCCTTAGAGGTAGAAAGAATCTGAATACCAAGGCCTTTTTTGATTGATTTCAAGTCTTCACTCTTTATGTAAATGCGTTGGCCAGGTGAGCTTACACGTTTTAGATTTATTTCAGGACGATTCTCTTTTAACTTAATACCTAGAGTTTTGATTGCTCCAGTTCCTTCTACTTCGTATTCTTCAATAAATCCGTACTGCTTCATTACTTTCAAGATGCTTTCCTTTGTCTTTGAATGTGGCATGTAAAGTGTCTCATGATTTGCACGAGCTGCGTTTCTGATTCTTGTTAATAAGTCTGCTATTGGATCTGTATACATCGTTTCTTAATTAATAATATATTGATCTTACCAAGATGATTTTTTAACTCCCATAATCTTTCCTTCTCTAGATAGTTCTCTGAAGCATATTCTGCATATTCCGAAATCTTTCATATATCCGCCTCTTCTGCCGCATAATCCACATCTAGTGTATAGTTTAGTAGGAAATTTTACTTTCTTTCCTGCTGCTCTTGCTTTTGCTGCAGCTTCATTGTTTCTTGCGCATTTTACTTTTAAAGCTAGTCTTGCCATTGTTTAGTAAGTTATTTTTTTCTGAAAGGGAAGCCTAAAGCTTTTAGAAGCTCATATCCCTCTTCATTATTTTTAGCTGTTGTAACTATTGTGATTTGTAATCCATGTATCTTTGAAATGTCTTCTGCAGAAACTTCTGGGAATACAAGATGTTCTTTTAATCCTACATTGTAGTTTCCTTTTCCGTCGAAAGCGTTGTTTGGTAGTCCACGGAAATCTCTTACACGAGGGAATACAATGTTAATTAGTTTGTTGATAAAGTCATACATTCTTTTTCCTCTTATAGTAACTGATACTCCAACTGGATCTTTTTCTTTAAGTTTGAAGTTGGAAATAGCTTTCTTTGCAAGGTTAGTTACTGGTTTCTGTCCACTTATTAGAGCTAAATTCTCTACTATGTTTGAAAAGTCTTTGTTGTGAGAATGGATATATGATCCAATTCCAACATTTACTTTGATCATCTTTATTCTTGGCACAGCCAAATCATTTTTTATTCCTAATGATTTCTTTAATTCAGGAAGAATCACTGTCTTAAATGTTTCTTCAAAGGTAGCTAATTTTTCGTGTTTTTCTTTTGTCATATTAATAAGTGTTCTTTGAAATTAATTATTTGCTTTTAGCTTTAGTTTCTTTTTCCATGCTCTCTCCGCATTTTTTGCACATTCTTTGTTTCTTTCCTGTAGCTAATATTTTGTATGCAACTCTTGTTGGTTTGCTGCAGTTAGGGCAGATAATCATTACGTTCGATGCATTCATTTGTCCTTCGAAGTGAACTATTTCTCCAGCTTTCTCTTTAGATTTTCTAACATGCTTTGTTCTAATGTTTAATTTTTCAACTGCTACTTTATTTTTTTTGCTATCTAGTTTAATTATACGGCCTTTTTTGCCTTTTTCTTTTCCTGATATTACCTGTACTTGATCGTTAAGTTTTAATTTCATATTAATTGTAGATTTATAGTACTTCTGGTGCTAATGAGATAATTTTCTGGAATCCTTTTTCACGTAATTCTCTAGCTATTGGACCGAATACACGAGTTCCTTTTGGTTCAGTATCTTTTTCTAGGATTACGATAGCATTGTCATCGAATCTGATATAGCTTCCATCTTTTCTTTTAAGTTCTTTTACTTGGCGTACGATAACTCCTTTCTGAACAGTTTTCTTTCTTACTATTCCTTTTGGAGCTGCGTCTTTGATAGTAACAACGATTATATCGCCGATTCTTGCATAGTGGGCTCTTGTGCCACCTAGAACTTTGATACATCTAGCGCGTTTTGCGCCTGTATTGTCTGCAACGATAACGTTTGTTCCTTGTTGAATCATGATTAGGCTTTATTAACTGGTTTAATTATTGTCCATCTTTTTAGCTTACTTAGTGGCTTTGTCTCGTAAATTGTTACTTCATCTCCGATTTCAAACTTCTTGTTTTCAGGATTGTGAGCATAAAACTTCTTTGATACTCTGAATCTTTTCAAGTATTTTGGGTGTTTCTTTGATGTGTGGACAGTAACAGTTATAGTCTTGTCTTGTTTTGTGCTAGTTACATTTCCTTTTTTAGATATCATAGTAGTTTTTACTTAGTTTGTGTGCTTTTTTCGCGAGGCAATGCTGAAATTATAGTTTTGATCTTCGCGATGTATTTTTTATAAAGTTTGATCAAGTGACTGCTCTTTGATTGTCCGTTTCCAACTTCGAATTTTATCTTAATAAGCTCTTTAGTAACTTCTGCAAGTTCTTCATTAAGTTTATTTACCGGTAATTTTCTCAAATCTTCTAGTTCTTGGATTTTCATAATTATATTTTTTCAGATGTAACGAATTTAGTTTTCAATGGTAATTTGTGTCCTGCTAGTCTCATAGCTTCTTTTGCTGTTTTTTCGTCCACGCCTTCCATTTCAAATAATACTTTTCCTTTCTTTATAGTTGCTACGAAGTGATCAGGTACTCCCTTTCCACTACCCATCGGTACTTCTTGAGCTTTCTTTGTAAGTGGTTTGTGAGGGAATATTGTTATCCAAATCTTTCCTCCACGTTTTACGTATCTAGTCATAGAACGACGAGCTGCCTCGATCTGTCTAGCGGTAATTTCTCCGCCTTCCATAGATTTTAGGCCATAAGTACCAAACGATACACGGTTGCCTCTTATAGCAACTCCGAAAGTGTCGCTTCTGCCTCTAAATACTTTCCTGTGCTTTTGTTTTCTTGGTTCTAACATAGTTATATTTACTTAATTTCTTCCATTTGTTCTGCTAAGCGAGCGAGCATATCTGTTTTGAAGACATCTCCTCTGTAAATCCATACCTTAATTCCAATTTTTCCGTATGTAGTTTGTGCTGCTCTTGAGCAATAGTCGATATCTGCACGGAATGTTTGTAATGGGATCTTTCCTTTGATGAAGAATTCACTTCTAGAAATTTCTACTCCATTCAAACGTCCTCCAAGATATATTTTTCCTCCCTTTGCTCCAGCTTCCATAATCTTTTCAAGTGCCATTTTTGCTGCACGTCTGTATGCAACTCTCTTTTCAACTTGTTTTGCTACTAATTCAGCTATGATTGTTGCGTCTAACATTGGCTTCTTAACTTCTTTGATATTGATTGAGAAGTTCTCTTTGAATTTTTTATGTAGTTCGTCTTTTAGTTTGTCTATTGTCTCTCCACCTCTTCCAATGATAAGTCCTGGTTTAGAAGTGTTAACATTTATTATAGCTTTTCCTTGTGTACGTAGAATCTCAATTTTTGAGACACCTTCTTCTAATTTTGAGTTTAGAAGTTTCTGGATAGCTAAGTCTTGATGCAACATTTTTTTGAAATTGCCTTTTGTTGCAAACCACTTAGAGTCCCAATCTCTGGTGATGCCAATTCTCATTATTTTTGGATTGACCTTGTGTCCCATTTGATTAATTAAGATTTAATAAATTATTTTTTTGCCTTTGTAGATGGCTTCTTTGCTGCTTTTTTAGCTACCTTTTCTGCCTTTTTCTCTTCTTTTTTCTCTGCTACTGCTTTTGTAGCGTCGATTAAGTCTAGTTTCACAATTATATTTGATGTTCTCTTTAAGATTGCATGAGAGCGACCTTTTGATACTGCTTGGCTTCTTTTTAGAGTTGGGCCACCAGTAACGATAATTTCCTTTATAAGTAAGTTGTCATTGTCTTGTTTAAAATTGTTTACTGCATTTGCAGCTGCAGAAGCGATAAGCTTTCTTAGAGGAGTTGCTCCTCTTTTAGGAGTGAACTTTAGAATATCTAAAGCGTCCTTTACAGTCTTTCTTCTGACTAGTGCTGCCACAAGATTAGTTTTCTTAGGCGCGATTCTGATTTGAGTTAAGATTGCTTTCATAATTTAGTTATTATTTACCTCCTTCTGTTTTAGCTAGTTTTCCTCCATGTCCTTTAAATTTGCGAGTAGGGGAGAATTCACCAAGTTTATGACCTACCATATTCTCAGTTACAAATACTGGAATGAATTGATTTCCATTGTGAACTGCGAATGTGTGACCTACGAAGTCAGGAGTGACAACGCATTTCCTAGACCAAGTTTTAATTGGACGTTTTTCGCCGCTTTCTACTAAGCGAGCAACTTTCTTAATTATTTTTGGATCTACGAATGGTCCTTTTTTTGAACTTCTTCCCATGGTAGGAATTAGTTAGTATATAAATATTAGCGTCTTCTATCTTTTACTATCATTTTATTTGTAGTAGACTTTTTCCTTCTTGTCTTGAATCCTAGCGCATGCATTCCCCAAGGAGTCTTTGGATATTTAAGACCTACTGGTGAACGGCCCTCTCCACCTCCATGTGGATGATCTACGGGATTCATGGCTTTACCTCTTACTGTTGGACGAATGCCCATATGTCTTTTTCTTCCTGCCTTTCCAATCTTTATATTTGAGTGATCTATATTTCCTACGATTCCGATATTTGCGTAGCAGCTCTTATTTACAAGTCTTGTTTCTCCTGATGGCATCTGGATTTGTGCGTATTTACCTTCTAGAGAAACTAGTTTGATTACAGCTCCTGCACTTCTTCCTAGTTGTCCTCCTTTTCCAGGATTCATTTCTACGTTGTAGATTTCGTAACCTACAGGAATATTCTTTATCATTACACGATTTCCTATCTTTATTTTTCCTTTTTCTGCTATTTCAATTACGTCTCCTACTTTGATTCCTCCTGGAGCAAGATGATATCTCTTTTCTCCATCTATGTACTGAACAAGCATAATCAAAGCTGTTCTATTTGGATCGTATTCTACACTTTTTACTTTTCCTTCAATACCTATCTTGTCGTTCTGTTTGAAGTCAATGATTCTATACATTTTCTTTGCGCCTCCACCTCTGTGTCTTGTAGTGATTCTTCCATAGTTGTTTCTTCCTGCATTATTCTTTATTCTGACAATTAAGGATTCTTCTGGGTAGCTTCTAGTAACCTCTGCGAAGGTTGAAACACTCATGTGGCGAACGCCGGCCGTAGTTGGTTTGAATTTTCTAATTCCCATTATTTACTTTTTTTAGAATCTTTGAATTTATTTGGATCCATAGTTTTTTTACCCTTTAAGGTAACTATTGCTTTCTTTAGAACTGGACGTTTTGTTAATGCATATCCTCTTCCAATCATTCTTTCTTTTTTTGGACTAACCATCATCTGAACCTTTGCAACGTCTGCTCCGTATAGATCCTTTATAGCTTTTTTAATTTCTATCTTGTTTGTTCCTTTTTGTACCAAGAAAGTGTATTTACCTTTTCCTTGTTCTAGTGAACTTTTCTCGGTAACGATTGGTCTAATTATAGGTGAAGATGTTCTCATGATTATTACTTAGTTGTGCTTAAAAATGTTTTTTTCAATGCATCCACGGCGTCTTTAAATAGAACTACTGTATTGAACTTTTGTAGGTCGTGAATATTTATATAGCTTGCTTGGATAGTTTTTACGTTTGGAAGATTTTCAGCAGACTTCTGGATAACTGTATTTTTTCCAGGAAGTACTACTAGAACCTTTCTCTTTACTGGAAGTTTTGAAATCATCATCTTGAAATCTTTTGTCTTTGGAGCTTTTCCTTCGTATCCTTCTAGTCCGATCATTTCTTTAGCTCTAACTTTTTCAGATAATGCGCTGAATAATGCTTGTCTTCTTTGTAATTTAGGCATCATCTTTGAGAAGTTGCGTAGATTTCTTGGACCGAATACTCTTCCACCACCTCTGTGATTTGGTGCTCTGATAGAACCTTGACGAGCATTACCTGTTCCTTTTTGCTTGAAAGGCTTTCTTCCTCCACCTCTTATATCTGCTCTTGTCTTTGTATGAGCTATAGCAACTCTTGTATTTGCCAATTGCATTATTAATGCTTGGTGAATAAGGTCGCCATTGAACTCAATTTCAAATATTTCTTTTGGAAGTTCAAGTGTTCCGCTTTTTTCTCCTGTCTGTTTGTATAAATCGATATTTACCATTTTGGTATAAACATTATTGTTTCTTAATTATTACTAGACCGCTCTTTGGACCTGGAATCTGTCCTTTTAGACAGATGATGTTTTTTGCTACATCAACCATTTCTATTGATACGCCCTGAAGAGTAACTGTTTGATTTCCCATTTCTCCAGGAAGTTTCTTTCCTTTATGTACGCGTCCAGGTTTTGCACGTGTACCTACTGAACCAGGTTCTCTGTGCATGTGCGAACCGTGAGTTCTTGCTCCTCCACGGAAATGGTATTTCTTTACTACTCCTTGGAAACCTTTACCTTTTGAAACTCCTGTAATTGTGACTTTTTCTAAGTCTTTAAGTGCTTCTAGAGTTAGAGTGTCTCCTACTTTGTAGTTAGCGATATCTTTTTCATCGATCTTGAATTCTCTTGAAAACGAAAATTTCTTAGTTTTTGTAGGCTTTCGTAATTTGGAAAAACCAAGGACTAACGCTGGATATCCATCTTTGTCTACTGTCTTTATCTGAGTAATCTCATTTGGTGAGCACTCAATGACAGTAACTGGGATCACACGGCCGTCGTCTTTGAAGACACGAGTCATACCTATTTTTTTTCCGAGAATTCCTAACATGGTTTGTATTGGTTAACCCACTTAAGCGGGGGGCCTTGAATTGATTTCTGTGAAACCTCATCAAGGAGCTATTTAACATGCAATACTCAAATTGCTGACCAACTATACAGATCGATATCTGGATAGTCAAGATAATTTTTTAGGCTAATTTTGGTAATGGTTTTATGGCTTGGCTCCTACCTTAAAGTGCTGTAGAGTGTTTGAGAAAAGTTATAAATAAATATGGTTTATTATTGTAAATATATTGATAAGTCGTTACAGCATGACTGGGAGGAGTTAGTGAAAAGTAATATTGCTTCAGGTTTTCATCAATCTTTTGAGTGGGCATTGTTTAAAAATGGAGACTCTTGGGATAGTTATAAAATTGGAATTTTTGACGATAAAACAAATAAGATTGTTGGTGGAGTAGTTATGCTTCAGTTTTCTTTTTCAAATGGTACGGATTTCTTGTATATCCCTGAAGGTCCGGTTCTAGATTACGAAAATGAAGAAAACATGAAGAAGCAGTGGAAAGTTTTACTTCCGGCGATGTTTGAAATCATTAATGTCTCAACTAAAAGTCAGACTACTCATTTCAGAATAGAGCCTAGAATATCCAAGATGCCTTCTTTTATTGACGAAAAGTTTGTGAAGGCTCCTGTTAATTTGCAGCCAAAATTCACACAGGTTATAGATCTTGTTTGTGATGAATCGGCTATTCTTGCCCAGATGAAGCAGAAGGGAAGGTATAATATAAAGTTAGCTGAGAAGAAAGGAGTAAAGGTTATCTCTAAGCCAATTACAGATAAGACAATTGCCGAGTTCTTTTCTTTGTATGATGCGACTTTTTCTAGAAAGGGGCTTGATAAAAAGGATTTACCATTTTTTGAAAATTTGATTAAGTCTTGTGAGCCTATATCAAAACTTTATTTTGCTGAGTATGAAGGGAAGAATTTGGCTACTGAGTTGGTGATTTATTATGGAGATAGGGCTACATATTTGTATGGAGCTTCTTCTGATGAAAATAGGGAAATGATGGCGCCGTATTTGATGCATTGGGAAGTAATGAAAGATGCTAAAAAAATTGGAATGAAGGAATATGACTTGTGGGGGATTGCTCCTCCAGAAGCCGAAGAAGGTCATGATTGGGAAGGAATAACTGATTTTAAAAAGAAGTTTGGTGGAAAAACTGTAACACTAATTGGTGCTTACGATTATATTATACAAAAAGACCTCTATGAGGCCTTTTTGAAGAAGCATGAATCTTAAATCTATTACTTATTTACTTTAGAACTCTTTGAATCTTGGTATGACTTACATTCTTTGTAAGACTTGTCATCTTTGAATGACTTGCAGTCCTTTCCTTGGTAAGTTTGGTAAGATTTACATTCTTTGTAAGACTTATCATCCTTGAATGATGCACAGTCTTTAGTTTCATAATTAGTACAAGCTTTGTAAGATTTTTCGTCTTTGTAGATTGAACAGTCTTTATAAGATTTTGTATCTTTGTAAGACTTTTCATCTTTGAACGATGGCATTCTTCCTACAAGTAATCCAGATTCTTTGAACAAGAATCCAGTAACGATCGCACCTGCCACTGACAATACAATCGCGATTTTGGTGTAGAGAGGTTTTAGTTTTTTCATTTGTTTTTGTTATAGTTGATATAATGCTTAATTATAGCACAAAAAAGGCCTTCAGTGGAAGGCCTTTAGGTTGAAATTTTGAATCAAGCTCTTAGTTTGTCTTGTTATCTGCGTAAGACTTCTCATCTTTTGTGGATTTTCCGTCTACGTATACAGTAGAAGTATCAGTTTTGCTGTCTGTGTATGTTTTACCGTCTTTGTAAGAAACTTCTGATTTGGTTGATTTGCTATCTGCATAAGACTTCTCATCTTTTGTAGATTTTCCGTCTACGTATACTACAGGTGTATTACTTTTGCTGTCTGTGTATGTTTTACCGTCTTTGTAAGAAACTTCTGATTTGGTTGATTTGCTATCTGCGTAAGATTTCTCATCTTTTGTAGATTTTCCGTCTACGTATACGGTAGAAGTATCAGTTTTGCTGTCTGTGTATGTTTTACCGTCTTTGTAAGAAACTTCTGATTTGGTTGATTTGCTATCTGCGTAAGACTTCTCATCTTTTGTGGATTTTCCGTCTACGTATATTACAGAGGTATTACTTTTGCAGTCTGTATAAGCTTTAGAATCTTTGTAACAAGTTTCATCTTTTGTAGACTTAGGGTCTTGGTAAGATTTCTCATCTTTGTAAGCTAGTGCACCTGATCCTGTAAGAACGGCATATGCTACAGATAACGCTCCAGTTACTGCTGAAATTAATTTCTTGTTCATGTAAAGAGTTGGTTAATTTTTACGCTTCTTTTTGTAACATCTTAATTTCGATTTCTACTCCAGCTGGAAGGCTTAAATTTGAAAGAGCCTCGATTGTTTTTGGAGTAGTTTCAGTGATGTCGATAAGTCTTGCATGAGTTCTGATTTCGAATTGTTCACGAGCATTTTTGTGAACGAATGTAGATTTGTTCACTGTGTATTTTTTGATCTTTGTTGGTAGGGGAATAGGTCCTGCTACCATAGCTCCTGTACGTTCTGCTGCGTCGATGATCAATTTTGAAGTTTCATCGATTACTTTGTGGTCAAAAGATTTAATTTTGATACGAATCTTTTGTTTGCTTGCGGCTGTTGCTGCCATAGTTGTGAGGTTAAAAATTGTTTATTAAATTAATCTTCTAATGTTGTTTTTGTTCCAGCAGATGTTTGTCCGCGAAAATATGATACTTCATCCGCCTCTATTCTTTCTCCTGAAGTTGGATCGTAAAATGCGCATCCTTCTTTGTATACTTCTCCATTAAGTCCCGTTGTTGGATTTTTTACAACTAATGTTTCTCCAAAGCAAGGAAGCTCTGCGATATAAACTGTTCCTCCTTTTGGAGATGATGTTGAAACGTTAACTCTTTGTCCAGCTGCTCTGCATGTTTCTTTTGCCCAATCCAAAAATCCTTCGTTTAAATAATCTGGGAAGTGAGGATATGCTACAGCTTGTCTTTCGAATGATGGTGGTTGTAAATCTTCTACTGGTTGTGCTTGTGGTTCCATGATTTTAACTTTAAATTACCGAGTATTAGCTCGGTTAATTGTTTATTAACGTTGGTGGATATTTCCGGACCGAGCTGTCCCTTTTCCTCTTCATGTAGAAGGGGAGCGAGTGATTTTCTAAAAACAGAAAACCAATTTTGTGCGATATTTATAAAGGTTTGGATAATCAAAGTCAAAAGGTGCATGTTGACAAATGTTGTTTTAAGTGGTTATATGCAGTCCCTTGAATAATAATTTAATTTTAAAATTTTATGGCTAGTGGTGAAGTACCAGAAGTGGATGAGGACGTTGATTTGAAAACTCTATCTCTTTTAGGGCTTGTTAATGAACAAACTAGCCTAGAGAATAGGATGGCTTTAGTTAGACAAGAAATAGTTGCTAAGGCTTCGGCTTTTCTTGAAGGAGTGAAAATGGTTGTTCCTGCTGCAAGTATTACATTGGATTTGGATAATCCAATCGTAGTCTCTACTACTGGAATTGTTACAATAAATTTTCGTATAATTGGTAAAATGTCTGAGGCTGATGAATCAACTCTCAAAGGTCGTGGGTATAATTTTGCATACGATACACCTTCTTTGCAAAATGATGGATGGCCTCGTGGTTATTTCTATCAGTTTGCTGAGGATTTTGATAAATTTTTACCTTCTTCTTAATTGTAAAATTATTAAGGGGAGGTTATTTTTTGGCAAAAAAAGAGCCCGCTGTTTAGGCGGACTCTTTTGGTAAGCATTTCTTTAATCTATTACTCTATGATCTTTGTGATAACTCCAGAACCAACTGTTCTTCCACCCTCACGGATAGCGAATCTAGTTCCTGCATCTAGAGCGATAGGACATCCAAGTGTAACGACCATTTTTACGTTATCACCAGGCATAACCATTTCTACATTTGCTGGAAGTTCAACTGATCCAGTAACGTCTGTAGTTCTGATGTAGAATTGAGGTTTGTAACCTTTGAAGAATGGAGTATGACGACCACCTTCATCTTTTGTTAATACGTAAACCTCTGAATCAAATTTAGTATGAGGAGTGATTGATCCAGGTTTAGCAGCTACTTGTCCTCTTTCGATTTCTTCTCTTTCAATACCTCTTAAAAGTAGACCTACGTTATCACCAGCTTGTCCTTGGTCTAGAGTTTTTCTGAACATTTCAACTCCAGTAACAACAACTTTTCTTGTTGGTTTGATACCGATGATTTCGATTTCTTCATTTGTCTTTACTACACCTCTGTCGATTCTTCCTGTTGCAACTGTTCCTCTTCCTTTGATTGAGAAGATATCTTCGATAGGCATCAAGAATGGTTTGTCTAATTCTCTCTTTGGGTCTGCGATGTAGCTATCCAAAGTTGCAAGAAGTTCAAGAATTGGTTTTGCAGCTTCTGGATCTTCTGGATGTTCCATAGCTTTAAGAGCAGATCCTTTAACAACTGGAGTAGTGTCGCCAGGGAATCCATATTTGTTTAGAAGTTCACGTACTTCCATTTCTGAAAGTTCAGCGATTTCTGGATCAGCAACATCCATTTTGTTTAAGAAAACAATGATCTGTGGAACGTTAACCTGATGCGCCAAAAGAATGTGTTCTCTTGTTTGTGGCATAGGTCCATCTGCAGCAGATACTACTAGAATAGCAGCATCCATTTGAGCAGCACCAGTGATCATGTTCTTTACGTAATCGGCATGTCCTGGACAGTCAACGTGTGCGTAGTGTCTTTTTTCTGTTTCGTACTCCTGGTGAGAAGTAGCGATTGTAATACCGCGCTCTTTTTCTTCTGGAGCGTTGTCAATTTGATCGAAAGCGATAGCTTTGTTTGAGCCTCCGAAATTTTTTGCAGCTACCATAGTGATAGCAGCTGTAAGCGTTGTTTTACCATGGTCTACGTGTCCGATGGTTCCTACGTTTACATGTGGTTTGCTTCTATTGAATACACCTTCAGCCATATTATTTGTTGTTTAAGAATGTAAGTGTAATTTTATATATATGTGTAAGTTTATCTTTGTGCGTTTCGTCTCAAACGCGAGCGGAATAGTATATCAAAATTATTTTAAATGCAAGGAAAAAAATCCTTACATTTCCCCTGAAAAAAGGGGTTTATTACTATGCCTTTTTACGCGCTATAATTTCTTCTGCAACGTTATTTGGAACCTTGTCATAGTGTCCAAATTCCATAGTATAATTTCCACGACCTTGTGTCATAGAACGTAAGTCAGTTGCATATCCGAACATAGTAGCTAATGGGATTTCAGCCTTAATAAATTTGACTACTCCACGATCGCCACTTTCATAAATCTTTCCACGTTTTGAATTAATATTACCCATTACATCTCCGAAATAATTTTCTGGAACTGTTACCTCAATTTTCATAATAGGCTCAAGGATTACAGCGTTAGCTGCTCTTACAGCATTTTGGAAACAGATAGAACCAGCTATCTTGAACGCCATTTCTGAAGAGTCGACATCATGGTAACTTCCATCTATTAGTTCAGCCTTAATATCTACAACCGGGTATCCAGCGATAACTCCTCTTCCCATAGCTTCTTGAATACCTTTGTCTACAGCTGGAATATATTCTCTTGGAATTTTACCTCCAACGATAGAATTGATAAATTCATATCCTTTTCCAGGTTCTTGAGGAGAAATTTTCAACCATACGTGACCATATTGACCACGACCTCCTGATTGTTTTGCGTATTTCTCTTCCATAGTTACTTCTTTTGTAACTGTTTCTCTGAAGGCTACCTGTGGAGCACCTACGTTAGCTTCAACTTTAAACTCTCTTTTCATACGATCAACTAGGATATCAAGGTGAAGTTCACCCATACCAGCGATGATTGTTTGTCCAGTTTCTTCGTCAGTGTTTACCTTGAATGTAGGATCTTCTTGCGCAAGTTTTGCAAGAGCGAAGCCCATCTTTTCTTGGTCATCTTTTGTCTTTGGTTCAACAGCGATTCTAATAACCGGTTCCGGGAATACAATTGATTCAAGTAAGATTGGATTGCTTACATCACAAAGTGTATTTCCAGTAGTTGTATATTTCATTCCTACTAGAGCTGCGATGTCTCCAGCTTTTACTGATTTTATTTCTTGTCTTGAATTTGCGTGCATCTGGATCAAGCGACCTACGCGTTCTTTTTCACCTTTAGAGCTGTTTAATATGTAACTTCCAGCATCAAGTTGTCCTGAATAAACACGGAAGTAACATAAGTTTCCAACGAATGGATCTGTAGCGATTTTGAAAGCTAATGCTGAGAATGGAGCTTTTTCATCCAAATCTCTTGTCATTTCTTCTCCTGTTTTTGGATCTGTTCCTTTTACTGCAGGAAGATCATGTGGACTTGGAAGGTAATCACAAACTGCATTCAAAACTAATTGAATACCTTTGTTTTGAAGAGCTGTTCCTGTAAGAACAGGGTAAATTTTACTAGCAATAGTTGCTTTTCTTATTGCTGCTTTTAGTTCTTCTAATGATGGTTCTACTCCTTCTATGAATTTTTCCATTAATGCATCATCTGTTTCAGAAACTTTTTCTACTAATTTTGCACGGAACTCTTTTATTTTGTCTGCCATGTCTTCTGGCATTGGGATTTCTTTCACGATTTCTCCTTTTGCTCCTTCGAATGTGAACGCTTTCATCTCAACTAGGTCTACAACTCCCATGAAGTCTTTTTCTAGACCAATAGGTAACTGGATAGCAATTGCATTTGGATTTAGTCTTTTGTGAATACTGTCTAAGCTCATATAGAAATCTCCACCCATCTTGTCGATTTTATTGATGAATGCAAGACGTGGAACTGTATATTTATCGGCTTGTCTCCATACTGTTTCAGATTGTGGCTCAACTCCCATCGCTCCATCGAAAACTGCGACACCTCCATCAAGTACACGAAGTGAACGTTCTACTTCAACAGTGAAGTCAACGTGTCCTGGAGTATCTATAATATTTATTCTGTATTGTTCTGGTTTTCCAGGTATTTTCCAAAAACAAGTTGTAGCAGCTGAAGTGATTGTGATTCCACGCTCTTGTTCTTGTTCCATCCAGTCCATAACCGCTTCTCCTTCGTGAACCTCTCCAATTTTATGAGTTTTTCCAGTGTAAAAAAGTACACGTTCTGTTGTTGTTGTTTTTCCTGCATCAATATGGGCGATAATACCGATATTTCTCAGGTTGCGAAGGTCTTCAGCCATACAAATTTTAGTTATTTGATTACGAAAATTTAGCATTTAAAAAAATGCTTCGTTATTATAGGGAGCCAATCGTAAAAGTCAATGATTAAAGATTATTTTGTTAATGGTGTTTCAATGCGGGCCGACTAAACTTTCATTGAAAAATTTTCTAGGTTACGTCGAAACTCATGGAGCCTGCATTGCTTCCTTTTCGGGACGCTACCTCTCCACTTTATTAATACTTAGCTAAATGAGCGAAGGCTTTATTTGCCTGTGCCATTCTGTGAGTATCTTCTTTCTTCTTGATTGCAGAACCTTGTTCAGAAGCTGCATTCATGAATTCAGTAGCAAGTTTTGTAGCCATTGATCCGCCTTTTCCTTTTCTAGCTGCGTCGATTATCCATCTGCAAGCTAGTGCAAGTCTTCTTGCTGGAGGAACTTCACGAGGAACTTGGTAAACACCTCCACCAATTCTCTTTGGACGAACTTCCATTTCTGGCTTTACGTTTTCGATAGCGGTTTTGAAAACTTTTTCAGGATCGCCACCTGTTTTCTTGCTTATAGTTTTAAGAGTGTTGTTGAAAATACTGCGTGCAACTGTCTTTTTTCCAGCTGACATGATGTAGTTGATAAACTTCTCTTGCATCTGAGAAGAGTCTTCTGGGATAAATTTCTTTATTTTTAACGCTGTCATTTTTTTCATATTTTCTATAGTAAATTATTGAGTAGATCCCGGACCAAGTCCGGGATGACACTTTTAGTGTTATTTCTTTTTAGCTCCATATCTAGATCTAGATTTCTTTCTATTCTGAACTCCTTGAGTATCTAGACTTCCTCTAACTATATGATAACGAATACCTGGAAGATCTTTTACTCTACCTCCACGGATTACTACGATTGAGTGCTCCTGAAGATTATGACCTTCACCAGGGATATATGCATTTACTTCCATGCCATTTGTAAGTTTCACTTTCGCAATTTTTCGAAGAGCTGAGTTAGGTTTCTTTGGTGTCATTGTTGTAACCTTTGTACAAACACCTCTTTTTTGTGGGCAGCTTAGTGTAAGCGCTTTGTTTTTAAGGTGATTGAAGATGCTCTGTAATGCAGGAGATTTTGATTTCCTTTTTACATTGCGACGTGGCTTTCTGATTAATTGGTTGATTGTTGGCATATTTGCTTATTTAATTATCCTCCTTTTTTGTCCCCAGAGGGGACAAGCTTGCCTACTTTATACGAACTTATTTTTAAATGCAAGATTAATTATTTTTTATGTCATCTTGGATTCCCGCTTGTACCCCTCTTTTGGGTATAAACGCGGGAATGACAAGATTATAATGCGATATTAATTCTTATATAACTGGTAGTTTTCCAGGTTGTTCTCTTTCTGCATATATTTCATCTGCATTTTTTTGAACAACTTTATCTTTAGGCACCTTTATTTCTTTTGCATGACGTTTTCTGAAAATTTCACCTGCAGGAATTAATCTACCAATGATAACGTTTTCTTTTAGACCATCAAGAATATCAATTCTGTTTGTAGTTGATGCTTCGACAAGAACTCTGATTGTTTCTTGGAAGGATGCAGCTGACAACCAGCTATCTGTGCAAAGAGAAATTCTAGTTAGTCCAAGTAATAGACGTTCACCTTTTAATAATGGTTTGCCTTTCTTTTCTAGTTCTCTGTTTGCTTTTTCAAATCTGATGAAGTCTACAACTTCGCCTGGTAGGAAATTTACGTCTGTACTTTCAAGAACTCTTATTTTTGAAAGCATTTGTCTAGCAATGATTTCACAATGTTTGTCGTTGATGCTCTGTCCTTGAGAAGCATAAATACTTTGAACCTCTGAAACGATATACTTCTGAGCCATGTAAGTTCCTGTAAGATCCATCAATTGTCTTAGATCCAAATGACCGTCTGTCATAGGTTCTCCTTGTTTCACAAGTTTTCTGTTGCTTACTTTTACGATTCTTCCTTGTGGAACACGATAGAATCTCTTTATTGGTTCATGTGTCTTTATGACTATTGAAGTGTCATTGATTTTGCAAACTACTCCATCTTCATCTGCTTTTACAGTTCCTTTGTGTGTTTCTGCTTTTGCAATTACATCCTTTTTCCTTACCTTTGATCCTACTTTTACAGTTGGAGTAAGGTCGTTAGGAAGGTTGTAAGAAATTTCTACAGCATCAAGTGATGTTAGAGTAATTTCTGATACCTTTCCTTTCTGATGAATGCTTACTTTTCCGTCTATTTCAGCTATTAATGCAGGATTCTTTGGAGTTCTTGCTTCGAATAATTCTTCAACACGTGTAAGACCTTGAGTAATATCGCTTCCTTCGGCTACTCCACCCATATGGAAGGTACGCATAGTCAACTGAGTACCAGGCTCACCAATACTTTGAGCGGCGATGATACCAACAGCTGTACCGATATCTACTTCTTTGTTTGTTCCAAGATCTTTTCCATAACATTTAACACAAATTCCTTTCTCAGTTTGACATGTGATGATTGAACGAACTTTTACTTCAGGGATCTTTGAATCGTTGATTGCTTTTATTGTGTCCTTTTCAATAATTGTTCCTTTTTCTGCAACAACTTCTCCAGTTTTTGGATTAACTGCGTCATCACCAAGAGTTCTACCATATATACGAGTTTCGAATTTCTCTCCGATTTGTTCTGATTCTTCTTTTGTAATTGTGTGTACGTGAGTTGATCCACAATCGTATTCACGAACAACGATATCTTGGCTGGCATCAACTAAACGTCTTGTTAAGTAACCAGCTTCAGCAGTCTTAAGAGCTGTATCTGATTTACCTTTACGTCCTCCATGAGTAGCAATGAAGTATTCCAAGATTGTAAATCCTTCCTTCAAGTTTGACTTGATAGGCAATTCGATAGTTTTACCGGCTGGATTAGCAACCAATCCTTTAATACCGCAAAGCTGTGTAACCTGTCCCCAGTTACCACGGGCACCTGAGTCGATCATGAAGAAAATATTGTTTGTCTGATCGAAACTATTGATCATTAAGTTTGTGATGCTTGATTTTGCTTTAGACCAAATGTTGATTGTGTGATTGTATCTTTCATCATCAGTGATCAATCCTTTCCAGAAATGATTATTGATTTGTTTGATTACTTCAGATGCGTCATCGATAATTTTTTCTTTTTCTTTTGGAACGACCATGTCATCTTGAGCGATTGAAAGTCCTGATCTTGTAGCAAATTTGAATCCGATAGATTTCAAGTTGTCTACTAAGTTTGCAGTTGTTTGGTGGCTCAATTTTTCGAAACATTCAGTTACTATTGCACCTAATTGTTTCTTTCCAATAGCGTCGTTGTAATAAGGAAGTTCTTCTGGACAGAAACTATTGAAGATAAGTCTTCCAACTGTTGTTTCACGAAGTTCTCCTTTGAATCTAGCTTTTACTGGTGCATGTAATCCAACTACTCCTGATTGGTAAGCGATGATTGCTTCTTCAACGTTTGTGAATGCCATTCCTTCTCCTTTTTCTCCAGGAATCATTCTTGTTAAGTAGTAACATCCAAGTACCATGTCTTGTGTAGGAGTAACGATAGGTTCTCCGGCTGATGGCTTAAGTAAGTTGTTTACTGAACACATTATTTCACGTGCTTCTTTTTGAGCGTTTTCTGAAAGTGGTACGTGAACGGCCATCTGATCTCCATCAAAGTCGGCATTGAAAGCCGCACAAACTAGTGGATGTACCTGAATAGCTTTACCTTCGATAAGTACAGGTTGGAATGCTTGAATACCAAGTCTGTGAAGTGTAGGAGCACGATTTAGAAGTACATAGTGATTTCTAGTAACTTCTTCCAATATATCCCAAACTTCTTTTTTATTTACTTGAATTAATTTTTCAGCGTTCTTGATGTTGTGTGCATATCCATCTCTGATAAGTCTTCCAATGATGAATGGTTTGAATAGTTCTAGAGCCATTAATTTTGGAAGTCCACATTGATGTAAGTGTAATTTTGGACCGATGATAATAACTGAACGTCCAGAATAGTCGACACGTTTACCAAGTAAGTTTTGTCTGAAACGACCTTGTTTTCCTTTCAACATGTCTGAAAGTGAACGTAGTTTTCGTTTGTCTCCAGAATTGAATACTGTACGACCCTGACGAGCAGAGTTGTTTAGTAATGTATCAACAGCCTCCTGAAGCATACGTTTTTCATTCCTACAGATAACTTCTGGAGCACCTATAGACATAAGTCTCTTCAAACGGTTGTTTCTGTTGATGACTCTTCTATATAGATCATTTAAATCTGATGCTGCGAAACGACCTCCATCCAACTGAACCATAGGACGTAGATCTGGTGGTATAACTGGAAGAACTGTAAGAATGAACCATTCAGCTTTTATGCCTGATTTTGATAGGCTTCCAGCCAATTTGATTCTCTTAATGATTTTCTTGTATTTTTGTCCTGTTGTTTTTTGAGCTTCTTTCTTTAGATCTGAAATTAATTTTTCTAAATCAAGATTTGCAATGATATCTCTGATTGTTTGAGCTCCTGTTCCAGCTTTGAATACGTGTCCAAATTTCATAGACATGTTTCTGTAGTCTAGCTCAGAATAAACTTCTCCAACTCTTAGATTTTCTAGATGTGTCTTAGTGTCGTTATTCTGGTAATCTAGCTCTTCGATCTTGTTTGCAAAATCTTTTTCTAGATTAACTTTTGCTTTTTCTTTTTGCTTTCCATCTTCAAATTTTCCAACTTCTCCTTCTTTAGTTTTGAATTCTCCTTGAATAGTTTTTTTATGGTTCTTGTACTCTTCTTTAAGTTTTGTGATTGCTTCTTCTTTTGCTTTTTCATCAACTTCAGAAACGATATATGAAGCAAAATAAACAACCTGTTCCAAATCTTTGATAGGTAAGTCCAAAAGAAGTCCAATTCTACTTGGAGTAGAACGAAGGAACCAGATATGAGTTACTGGAACAGCAAGTTTGATGTGTCCCATTCTCTCTCTTCTTACAGAAGATCTAGTAACTTCAACTCCACACTTTTCACAAATTACTCCTTTGTATCTTATTCTCTTATATTTCCCACAATAACATTCCCAGTTCTTTGTAGGACCGAAAATCTTTTCACAGAAAAGACCGTCTCTTTCCGGTTTCTGAGTACGGTAGTTGATGGTTTCAGGTTTTTTTACTTCTCCATGAGACCATGAAAGAATTTCTTCCGGAGAAGCGACCGCTAGAGATATAGAATTGAATTGGTCATTTCTCTGGTTATTTTGAGATTGGTTGTCTTGAGCCATATGAACCATAAATTTAATTGTTATATATTTTTAAAAGCCTAAATATTTTTATAAACCTAAATCTTTATCAATTGGATCGTTTGGGTCATTTTCCGCTGCAGGAAAACTTTCTTCTTCTACTCCTGCTGGAATAACTTCTCCTTCTGGCACGAATTCTTCACCAGAGGAAGCTCTTTTTTCTAACATAATCATGTCCTGAACAACTATTTCAGTTTTGAATTTCTTAACTCCTTCTGGTGTTTCCCAGTTGCGAGTTTTTAAGTAACCTTCAACGTATACAAGATTTCCTTTTTTCAAATATTTGCTGCAAATTTCTGCTAGCTTAGCCCAAGCTACGCATTCATGGAATTCTGCAGAATTTTTGTGTTCGTCTCTTTGAGTAACCCAAGCACGATTAGTTGCAACTCCGAAAGTTGTAACTGCTTGATTATTTGGTGTCTGTCTCATTTCAGGATCTCTTGTGAGATTTCCAATGATGATTACTTTATTTATTGATCTCATGATTAGTAGAAGTTAATAGGGTTAATGTTGTAGGTAAAGCAGTAGGTTTAATCTTCAACGGCTTCTTCTGGGAAGTCATCACTGATATTTCCATCAGTAATTCCTTCTAGGTTTCCTTTTTCGCTAGCTGTACCTAAACTTTCTTTTTCAATTTCTTCTTTTACTCCTTTTGGAACGTCTTCTTTTTCTTCTTCTGTTTCCTCAAGGAATAGATCTTCATCTTCATCTATCTTGATGCTTCCTCTATTCTCAAGTTTTACAGATAGACATAAGCTTTGTAGTTCTTTTACCAAAACGTTGAAGGATTCCGGTACACGTGGCTTTTTGATTGGTTCTCCCTTAACGATTGATTCATAAGCCTTTGATCTACCGTAAACGTCATCTGATTTGATAGTCAACATTTCCTGAAGTACGTGAGCTGCTCCATAAGCCTCAAGTGCCCACACCTCCATTTCTCCGAATCTTTGTCCACCATGTTGAGCTTTACCTCCAAGCGGCTGTTGAGTAACAAGTGAGTATGGGCCTACAGATCTCGCATGGATCTTATCTTCAACCAAGTGGTTAAGTTTCATCATGTAAACAACACCAACTGTTACAGGACGATCAAATGCTTCTCCAGTTTTTCCATCATGTACTGTGATCTTTCCATCTGAAGGAAGTCCTGCTTTTACTAATTGGTTTTTAATTTCATCTGTTGATACTCCGTTTAGTGGGGGAGTAGCTACTTTAAATCCTTGTTTTCTAGCAGCCCAACCTAAATGCGCTTCTAGAATCTGTCCGATATTCATACGAGAAGTAACTCCAAGTGGATTTAAAACGATATCTACTGAAGTTCCATCTGGTAAGAATGGCATATCTTCTTCTGGAACGATGATTGAAACGACACCTTTGTTACCATGACGTCCAGCAACTTTATCTCCAATAGAGATTTTTCTTGTCTGGGCAACATCTACTTTGATTTGTTTCAAAACTCCTGTTGATAGTTCATCGCCAGCTTCTTTTGTAAACATTTGAACGCCTACAACCTTTCCACCTTCACCTCCTGGTAAACGTAGAGAAGTGTCTTTTACGTCTCTTGCTTTATCTCCGAAGATTGCACGAAGAAGTCTTTCTTCAGCGGTTAATTCAGTTTCACCTTTTGGTGTGATTTTACCAACCAAGATGTCTCCTTCATGAACTGTTGCTCCAATTCTAACGATTCCATCTTCATCCAAATCTTTTAATTTAGTTTCACCAACGTTTGGAATATCACGAGTAATTATTTCTGGGCCTAGTTTTGTTTCACGAACATCTACTGTATATGTTTCGATATGAACAGAGTCATAAACTCCATTTTGTACTAATTTATCTGAAAGAACTACGGCGTCCTCAAAGTTATAACCTTCCCAAGAGATATAAGCGGCGAAAAGATTTTGTCCTATAGCTAGTTCTCCATTATCTGTAGCTGTTCCATCTGCTAGAACATCACCTTTCTTTACTACTTGTCCTTTAATTACTTTTGCTCTTTGGTGTAAACAAGTTCCCTGATTAGATCTTTGGTAATTTTGTAATTGGTAATTTGCTTTACGTCCATTGTCGTAAACAACAGTTACGATGTTTGCGTCTACGTATGCAACATTTCCATCTCTTTCTGCCATGATAATTTGTCCTGAACTCTTTGCAGCGATTTCTTCAATACCAGTTCCTACTACTGGAGCTTCAGGTTTTACTAATGGTACAGCTTGTCTCTGCATGTTTGAACCCATGGATGCACGAGTATTATCATCATGCTCAAGGAACGGAATTAAGGCTGTAGTAATAGAAATAATCTGTTTTGGAGATACGTCGATATGAGTTACATCGTTTACGTGAGCAAGAGTAGGCTCTCCATTTTTACGAGAAGATAGACGAGTAGAAATGAATTGTCCGTGCTCATCTAGTTCCGAGTTCGCCTGTGCGATTATTAATCCTAGTTCTTCATCTGCATCGTAATACTCGATCTTGTCTGTGATGTATGAACGAACTTTTATTTCTTCTAATTTTAATTTTGCGATTTCTTTTGCTGCTTTTTCACTTATTTCTTCTCCTGCCTTTACTATTACTTTTCCTTTGTTATCTACTGATTCTCTAGCAATTCTTCCTACTAGAAGTTTTTCTGAATTTTTTATAACATCTGAAACTGATCTGAATGGAGTTTCGATAAATCCATATTCATTGATCTTTGCATATGTAGCTAAATGAACAACCAAACCGATATTTGGTCCTTCAGGTGTAGCAATAGGACAAATTCTTCCATAGTGAGAGGTGTGTACATCACGAACATCAAACGATGCTCTTTCTCTTGAAAGTCCACCTGGACCCATCGCAGAAAGTCTTCTCTTATGTTCAAGTTCAGCCAATGGATTTGTTTGATCCATGAACTGTGATAATTGAGAAGATGCGTAGAATTCTCTTAATGCTGCTGTAATTGGTCTTGAGTTGATAAGTTGTGTAGGAGTTACAGTTTCAAGATCCATAACAGTCATTCTATCTTTTGCAATTCTATCTGTACGAAGTAAACCTACACGGAATTTATTTTGAACAAGTTCTCCAACGGCTCTAATTCTTCTGTTTGATAAGTGATCGATATCATCTGGAGTTCCAAGTCCGTTATTTAAGTTGATAAGATGTTTTAGAATGTGTACCAAATCTTTTACTTGGAAAGTGTGGTATTTCTTTGTGTTTGGTGTGTCTAGGTTGAATCTCTTGTTTAATTTGTATCTAGCTACATTTCCCATGTCATATTTTCTGTAATCAAAGAACATTGACGTGATCAATGATTTTGCATTTTCTGGAGTAGCTAGATCTCCAGGACGAATTTTCTTATATATATTTTGGTAAGCGTCTTCTAGAGTTTTCGCAGAATCTTTTTCTAGAGTAGCTAGGATATAATCGTGATCGATGTCTTTAATTTCGTTTTTGAATAAGTTGATAATGTCTTTATCTGTTGGATATCCGAATACACGAATTAAAGAAGTGATAGGTATTTTTCTCTTTCTATCTACTTTTACAGTGATAACGCCTTTTTTGTCTGTTTCAATTTCTAGCCATGCACCTCTTTTTGGAATGATTTTTGCTGAATGCATTCCTAGAGCTGTTGCATTTTTAGAGAAGAAAACTCCAGGTGAACGAACGATCTGACTAACCACAACTCTCTCAATACCATTGATAATGAAAGTGCCGTTGTTTGTCATTAATGGGATGTTTCCAAGGAATACATCTTGCTCTTTAATTTCACCTGTCTCCTTATTTACTAACTGAACGTGTACTTTTAATGGAGCTTCGTATGTAAGATTCTTATTTCTAGCTGTTTCAGCGTCGTATTTAATTTCACCTAGTGCATGTTCTAGGAAATGTAATTCAAGTTTTTTTCCTGAGAAATCTTGAATAGGCGAAATCTCGTCTAATAGTTCACGTACTCCTTCATTTAGAAACCACTGATATGAATTTAATTGAACTTCGATAAGTCCAGGTATTGTTACTTTTTGGTCAATTTGCTTAGTGAAGAATTTTCTATTTCTAGCGTCTAGGATTGGGTTTAGGTGAGTAACCAATTGTGAAGATTTGATTACGTCAGATTTCTTTTCAATCTTTTTTGAAGCAACTGGCGCTACTGCTTTTTTTGGTCTTGGTAGTGGTTCGAGTTTTTGCTCTTTCTTTGGTAATGCCTGAAGTTTCTGCTCTTTCTTTGGTGCTGGAGTTGCTTTTTTTGGAGCAACTTTTGCAGGTTTCTTTTCTGCTTTTTTCTCAACCTTTTTTGGAGGTAATTTTTTTGCAGGTTTTTGAGCCTTTTTTGGAGCAACTTTTTTAACAGGCTTAGCTGCTTTTTTTGGCTTAGAAATAGCCTTTTTCTTTATAGGCTTAACTGCTTTTTTAGAATTATTTTTTGAAGATTTTTTAGGTGAAGCGCTCGAAGCTTTTGGCATAATGAAAGTGGGTCAAGGAATTTATATTGGGTACTACCATATTCCTTAACTCATCCGTAATTTGTAATGATAGCTTCTGTATTCTACGCAGACTTGCATCGAAATCAAGTTTATTTTGGAATCATAGAGAAATGAAGTTGCGACTAGTCGAAAAATGTTGTTTAGTGTAACACTCTTGCATTTTTTGCAAGTTAATGATTTAATGGTGGCGTTATGGAAAACAAGTCACAGATACAATTACGCCGCGCAAACGTCACGAAGCTTCAAAAGTTTCGCCGTTAGGGCGTATACAAAAATCTAAACTTTGAGAGGCTTCGTAAGAATACGAGGTCTTTTTTTTGCGTAACTTAAACTTAAAAAACATTATGAAACATATAACTAAAATAACTGATCTCTCGAAGGAAGAAATTCTGGAGATCTTGAAATTGGCTGTGGATCTGCAATATCAGTATTTGAATACTGGAGGAAACTCTCCTTATTTCAAGAATAAAACTGTTGCCATGATTTTTGAAAAGCCTTCGTTGAGAACTAGGGTGGCTTTTGAAGTGGCGGCTAATCATCTTGGTGGACATGCTATATATCTGACTAGTTCAGATATATTGGCGAGTGGTGGGAATGTGCAGGGAAGGGAGTCTATTCCTGATATTGCAAAAAATCTGGAGAATTTTACTGATGTGATTTTGGCTAGAGTTTTTTCTAATAAAACGATAGAAGCTCTGGCTAAAAATTCAAAGATTCCTGTCATTAATGGACTTTGTGATTTGCATCATCCTACTCAGACTTTAGCCGATTTATATACTATATCGGATTTGTTTGGTGGATTTCCGGAAGGGTTGAAAGTGGCTTACGTAGGGGATGGATGCAATACTGCAAATTCACTTTTTCTTGCATGCAATATTCTTGGAATAAATTTTAGCATTGCTACTCCTGTTGGATATGAGGTTCCTGACGAAATTCTTAAACTGACGAAAAATGGCAATTTCCAAATTTTCAATGATCCGAAAAAAGCTGTTGAAAACGCTGATGTCATTTACACCGATACATGGATCTCAATGGGAGTAGAAGCCGAAGCTCAGAAAAGACTAAAAGATTTTCAAGGATATCAGGTAAATAAAGATTTACTTTCTCACGCTAAACCAAATGTGAAAGTTATGCATTGTTTACCGGCTCATAGAGGAGAAGAGATTACTGATGAAGTAATCGATGGTTCAAATTCTGTTGTCTTTGCACAGGCGTATGCGAGATTGCCGATTGCAAAGGCTTTATTAAAATTTTTATCTTAATTTTTAAAACTATTTATTATGAAATCTAATTACACAAAAATTTCCAGTTACGAAGCAAAGAAAGGCGAGTTTGATAAAGTTCTACTTCTTTATTCAGGAGGGCTTGATACTTCTTGTATGGTGAAATGGCTTATGGATGAGTACAAAGTTGATGTATATACTTTGACTTTAAACATTGGTCAGATTGAGCAGAATTTCGACAAGATAAAGGAGAAGGCTTTGAAACTTGGAGTAAAAAAGGCGATGGTTGTAGATGCACAAGAAGAATTTGCTAAGGAATATTTGATTCAAGCTATTAAGGCTAATGCAGATTATCAAGGAGGATATCATCTGTATTGTCCACTTGGCAGGGCGATTATTTCAAAGAAGGTTGTGGAAGTTGCACAGAAGGAAGGTATCAACGTAATAGCTCATGGATGCACTGGAAAAGGAAATGATCAAGTGAGGTTTGATTCATATATCACAACTTTGGATCCTTCGATGAAGATCATTGCGCCGGTGAGGGAGTGGTCTATGAGTAGAGATCAGGAAATTGCTTATGCGAAGAAGAATAAAATTGAATTGTCTTTGCATAATCCAAAATATTCTTATGATGAAAATTTGTGGGGAAGTTCTGGAGAAGGTGGAGACATTGAGGATGTTACAAAGACTCCTGATCTTGAAGAGATTTTGATAAAGAATGAAGTTTTGGAGAATGTTGTGATTGGGGCTTCTGATGTTTCGATAGATTTTGAGAAAGGGGTTCCTGTGGCTTTGAATGGGAATAAAATTGGATTAGTTAGTCTGATTAAAGCTTTGTCTGCACTTGGTGCAGCTCATGGAATTGGGACGAATATATTTATTGAGGATAGGGTTGTTGGACTCAAGGTTAGGGGAGTGTATGAACAACCTGCTGCGGAAATTTTGATTACTGCCCACAAGCAGATTGAAAAACTTGTTTCTACAAAGGAGCAAAATGAGTTCAAGTCTATGGTGGATATGAAATGGGCAGATCTTTGTTATTCAGCTAAGTGGCTTAATCCATTGATGAAGGATTTGAATTCTTTTATCGACAGTATGAATTCAAAAGTTACTGGAACTGTTTATCTGAAACTGCATAAAGGGAACGTGTATACCATGTCGATTAAGTCGAAGTATTCTTTGGTGAATTCGAATATGGTGAGTTTCAATCATCATGGTGGATTCAATCAAAATGTGTCTGCTGGATTTATAGAATTGTATGGTTTGCAGCAAAAGATGGCGTGGATGATTGGTAAGAAATAGAGGAATAAAAATTGCCCTGGTCGCTCTTTATGCGACTGGGGCTTTTTTTATCTCAACGCCTCAAATGGATTTACGTCTGCTGCTTTTTTTGCTGGAAGATATGCCGAAAAGATGCTTAGTAAAGTTCCGAATATTAAGGCGAAGATTACCAAAAGTGGAGTGATGGCAAATATTGTTCCTGGGGTGAATGTTGTGGTTGAAAGCTGAGATATGGCGAAATGATCAAAGATCATGCTGCTCAAGTATCCGACGATTATTCCTAATATGCTTCCAGCGATTCCTATTATTCCAGCTTCATACAGAATCAACATTTTGATATGTGTTTTTGTAGCTCCGACTGCGCGAAGTAAACCGATTTCTCTTTTTCGTTCCATGGCTACTGCTAGGAATGTACTCATTATTGCGATAGTAGATGAGATCAATATTATCAAACTTATGATTCCCAAAGATATCGATAGATATTTGAATTTCGCTTCGACTTCTTGAAGGTTTTTTTGTAGGTAGTTAGCGGAATATCCGAGATCTTCAATTTGTTTTGCGACAGTCGCTGTTACTTCTGGAGAGTTTGTTACTACGAAAAATTCTAGATATTGTTCTTCTATTGTTGAGTTGTATTTTTTATTTAAATCCTGAATGAATTCATATGGAAGAGTCACTCCGATCAAATTTACTTTGTCTGAAAATCCAACAACTTTTAATTCTATTTCTTCAGTTTTATGACTTGCTTCTGGAAAAAATGTTGAATATTTTGGATAGAGTATTATTTTTTTGCCAATCAGATTTTTCTCAGACAGAAGCGGTAATCCTTGAGGAATTGCTAATGCGAAATTATACATATCTAGAAGTTTTCTAGGAATGATTGTTGGGTATGGAGATTTATCTGTGTGCCAAGTTGGGCATGGAATTTCTGTGCATCCTTGAATATCTTCTTTCAAAAATTCTTCTGGCAATCCGAATAACATTGCGTCTGTCAAAAATGAGAATCCAAAAACTCCCGCTTCCAGAGACGCAAATTCGTTGAACTGTATTTCTGGATAAACTTTTTTTACTCCACTTATGCTAGAGATTTTATCTATAGCTGATTTATCTAAACGATTTCCACCAGATGTGTTTAGTAATGATATTACTCCTGATTTGTTTGTGTTTGGATGAACTGTAATCTGTGTTAGTGGACTTCCTTTTTCCATTTCTTTGAATGTTGCTGTCTGTATTCCATTACTCAATCCTAGAAATACGACTATAGAAGCCACTCCAATTGCTATTGAAATTATCCCCAATATACTGCGGAATTTTTTCTCTTTGATGTTTTGAATTGATAAGTTTAAGAGCATAATTTGCCGTCTTCAATTTTAATAATTCGTTCTGCTGCTTTTGCAATTTTATCATCGTGAGTTGCGATGATCATTGTAACTCCATGTTTTTTATGTAGGTCTTTTAATAATGAAATAATTTTCTCTCCTGTTTTTGTGTCCAAGTTTCCTGTTGGTTCGTCTGCTAGAATTATATTTGGTTTATTTATCAATGCGCGGGCGATGGCGGTGCGTTGTTTTTGGCCTCCAGATAATGTATTTATGTTTGAGTTTGTTTTTGCTGAAAGTTCTACTTCTTTTATTAATTTCTCTGCATAAATGTCATCTTCTGCAGATTTGTGATTGAAGTATGTTGGAAGTAGGACGTTTTCTTTTACACTCAAAAATGGTTCTACGTGGAATTCCTGAAATATGAATCCGATTTCTTTATTTCTATATTTTGATAAATCTTTGTCGGAAAATAAGTCGATGTTTTTATTATTAACAATTATTTCTCCAGAAGTAGGGGAGTCTAGTCCGCCAAGTAAATAAAGAAGTGTGCTTTTTCCTGAGCCTGAAGGCCCTACTATTGCCACAAATTCACCTTCTTTAATCTCAAGGTTTATATTTTTCAAAGCCTCTACTTCCGATTTTCCAGAAATGAATTTTTTCGAAATGTTTGTGATTTTGATCATACGAAAAGTATTCTACTTGATATAGAATATATTGAAAAGTAGATCCTGAAACTAGTTCAGGATGACACATTAAATCCGGACAACACTATCTGTTTCCGTTTAGAATGAAATGTTTTACGCTTGTGTTCCTTCTGAGTCTGGAGCCATCGCTTCTATCTTTGTGTAGTATTTGTCGTAGTATTTTTTCATTTCTTTTAGTCCGTCTACGACTTTGTCGTCTTCTCCTGCGTGTAAGAATTTTGATAGAACTTTTATGGAGATTGCTCCCGGATATCTGTCTTGTTTTAGCTTTGTTAAGAAGCTTTCAAGAGGCAAGATACCTTCTTTTAATGGAGCATATTTCTTTCCATGAAATAAATTTGAAAGATGAATGTGTACTAAGAATTTTCTAAATGTTGAATATGATCTCATTAAATCTTTTCTGCTTTCTCCAAGGCGTGCAGTGTCTAAACAGATGTGTTTGAATTTCTTTAATTCGTCTGTGTTTGACATTGAATGTTCAGGAATAAATCCTAGAAATGTGCCTCCTGGAGCGTTTTCAAGAGCGATTGAAATGAATTCTTTTTCTCTAAGTCTTGGAATTTCTACTTTTAACCAAGCAGCTAGTTTGAAATCTAAAAGTTTTGGAGGTTGTAGGATTACTACTTTTGCTCCAATTGTTTTTGCCATGGAAACAAGTTCTTTGATCTTGTCAGCTTTTATTTGTCCTGGAGCGGAAACAGCATGAACTGGAACTCCGGTTTCATCTATAAGTTTTTTTACATATTCAGCATTAAAAGTATCGAATTGGCCATAATCTACTGATAGATCTAGTCCATCATATTCAGCTTGTTTTGCTAGTTCAAATATTCGGTTTAAGCCGTATCCCTTTAAAGAGTCGGTTGAAAGAATAATCATATTTTCCCTGTGGGTAAATGTTTTTAATGTTCTTTAATATTCTACACGAAATAGCCTCTTTTTGCAATGGGGTCCATGGCTATTTGCTATCTCTACGCTACCTTTTTCTCAATTTTTGTAACTCCACCCATGTATGGTTTCAAGGCTTCTGGAACTAGAATTGAGCCATCTTTCTGCTGATAATTTTCCATTATCGCTACGATGGTTCTGGCGCTAGCCATTGCTGTGCCATTTAGAGTGTGAAGATACTCGTTTTTGCCATCTTCTGCCTTATATCTGATTTTTGAGCGTCTTGCTTGGAAGTCTGTACAATTTGAGCAAGATGTTAATTCTCTGTATTTTTTTTGAGATGGAATCCAGACTTCGATGTCGTATTTTTTCGCTGCTGGATAACCTAAATCGCCTGAGCAGATGTTTAATACTTGATAGTGGAATCCAAGTTCTTGCATTATTTCTTCTTCAGTTTCTCTAATTATTTCATGATATTTTTCAGAATCTTCTGGTTTGCAGAAAATATACATTTCTACTTTATCAAATTGATGAACACGGAAAATTCCAGCTGTGTCTTTTCCATAAGAACCCGCTTCTCTGCGGAAACAGCTTGAAAATCCACAATATTTCTTTGGTAATTCTTTGCTATCTAAAATTTCAGTAGCATGAAGCATTGTTAATGGAACTTCGGAAGTTCCAACCAAGAACAAATTGTCTTCTCCTGGATTTACTGAATAAATTTCGTTTCTATCTGCAGGGAAAAATCCTGTAGCATACATTGCTTCTTCTTTTACTAGAACTGGAGGAATTATAGGGCAGAATCCCTTTTTGGATAACTTGTGTATAACGAATTGAACGAGTGCAAATTCAAGAAGTACAGCTTCGTTTTTTAGGTAATAAAAACGTGCTCCTGAAGCTCTTGCTCCTCTCTCGATGTCTATAATGTCTAGGTTTTTTCCTAGTACCATGTGATCTAATGGCTCGAAATCAAATTCTGGTTTTTTGCCAACAGTTTTTTCTACCTTGTTTCCACTTTCATCTGGACCTACCGGTACAGAATCCAAAACCGGATTTGGAACTAATAGTGCGACTGCATCGATTTGGTCTTCTAGTTCAGCAATTTTTGGCTCAAGCTCTTTTTGTTCTTCTTTAATTTTTGTCATGTCTTGAAGAAGCTTTTCTTTCTCACTTCCTTGAGCTGTTGGTATATCTTTTGAAACTTTGTTTTGAGTTGCGCGTAAAGTTTCTATTTTTTGAAGTAATTCTTTTCTGGAATTATATAGTTCGACGATTTGATCGATGTTAACCTTGGAACCTTTTTTCTTGGCTCCCTCTTTGATTTTTTCGGGGTCGTCAATAATGTATTTTACGTCGAACATAAATATTATTGGTTAATTTGCTTTGCTAACGTATGCAAGATCATCTGTGCCTATTTTTATGATGTCTCCTTCTTTTACAAACAATGGAACTTTTACAGTTAGTCCTGTTTCAATTATGCAATCTTTTGTCGCTCCTGTAGCAGAATCTCCTTTTACTCCAGGATCTGCAGAAGTTACCAAGAAGTCCATTTTTGGTGGAAGTTGGATGCTTACTGGATTGTTGTCGATGTACATTGCATAACATTCAGTTCCTTCTTTTAATAGTTTTGGTGCATTTCCTAATGCTTCTCCGTCTAATGAAAATTGTTCAAAACTTTCATTTTCCATGAAGAAGTAATTTGTTGAATCGTTATATAGATATTGGCATTTCTTATTTTGAACATCTACGGTTTCAACTGCTTCACCTGACTTGTATGTCACTTCATTCGTTTGTCCTGTTTTTAGGTTTTTTAGCTTAGCTCTTGTGAAAGCTGCGCCTTTTCCAGGATTGACGAATTGGGTGCTTACGATAATCCAAGCCTGGTCTTTGTGTAAAACTGCTATTCCTTGTTTGATGCTTGTAGTTGTTCCCATAGATTATATTTTTAATAAATTTGTTATTGGAAATAGAAGAACGTCTTCAATGTGTTTTTTGTCCAAGAGTACCATGAATAGTCTATCTATACCGAGTGCTATTCCTGCCAAAGAGGTCGGTATGGATTCTAGACTAGTTAAAAATTCCTCGTCAATATCAAACGTTGTTTTT
>Ga0172369_10001055_pt1 | contig 40539 bp, 38 predicted proteins | sample LakKiv25m_FD_114539 | JGI IMG/M metagenome (GOLD analysis project Ga0172369, IMG submission 114539) | Freshwater microbial communities from Kabuno Bay, South-Kivu, Congo - kab_022012_11.25m | ecosystem: Environmental > Aquatic > Freshwater > Lake | place: Democratic Republic of the Congo... | reverse complement strand
TCGCAGATAGTCGGCGGGGGTCAACGCCTCGACTTCCTCAAAGCCTTCGGCGAGCAAAATACACGCGCGTTTCATTCATTCCTCCAAGTCTGTATGGTGTGCCGTTCAACCGGCGAGTCCGCCGAGGAGCACGCCGACAATATATGCCGCGGAGGCGGCCACACCGCCGACGAGCAGCATTTCGAGTCCGCTTTTGAACCAATTTTTTCCTGTCAGGATGGTTTTTAGGGCGCCGAGGCCGAAGAGCGTAACGCCGGTGAGAATGCAGGCGAGCGGAAACCGGATCGAGTCGAGCGCGGGGATGAACAGCGCGAACACGTACGCGGCAATCGGCAGGAACCCGAAGAGCCCGAAGGAAATGAAGGTGGCGAGGGCGTCGGCGATGGGCGATTCATTGGATGGCATGATGCCCAGCTCTTCGACCATCATGGTGTCGACCCAGGCCTTCTTGTCCTTGGCGATGATCTCGACCGCGGCGTGCGCGTCTTCGCGCGACATGCCCCGAGCCCGATATATTTCCTCGAGCTCCATCTTTTCACCCTCAGGGTAGTTCTCAACCTCCCACTCTTCGCGCGCGCGCTCGGCGGCTTGGTACTCACCCTCGCTCTTCGAGGAGAGGTAGTCGCCGATAGACATCGAGAGGCCGTCGGCCAAGAGGTTGGCCAATCCCACAATGAGCACGACTCCGGCAGAGAGCGACGCGCCCGCCACTCCCGCGGCGGCCGCGAAGGTGGTTATGGTGCCGTCGAGGCCGCCATAGATGATGCTCTTGAGGTATTTGCCGCGCGTGGTTGTGTGTTTTTCTTCGGCGCCGGTGGATTTTGAGGGTTGGTGGGCGCGTCGCGCGGCGTCGGCGTCCCTGCGTTTCCACGCCTCTTTCGCTTCATCGAGTCTTCGTGTCAGCATGCAGATCCCCTGTGGCGATAGTATGCCACAGGAACGCTCCACGCGCTATTGGAGAAAGGCGATCGAACCTTGAGTTTTATGTGCAGGAAATAAAAGGACGCCGGATCGCGTTGGCGGAAAGCACCGCGCAGGCGAGGGGCGTCCCATTAAAAGGCGCGAGCTACCGCACTCACTCGGTGTGGCATTCGCTGCAGGTCGCGAAGGTCTGCGTGTGGTGGCAAGAGTAGCAGTAGTCGACTGTCGGCGCGGGGGGCGCCGAGGCTGCGGTGTAAGGAATCGGATGCGGCTCGTGACACTCCGAACACTCGACAATGCTGGTGGAGTCGTGCGGCACGTACTTGTGCGGGTTCACTTTCTCGCCGAACTCGGTTTCGTAATTCTCGGTTCGTGCGACGAGCTTCTCGAAAGGACCATGGCACTTCAGGCAGTACGCGGCGTCCTTCACCGTGCTCTCCTCGACGACCGAGGCGGATGAGACCGCTTCGGAGCCTGAGTCGCCGCTCGCGGTGCCCGATTCTTGGGTGGCCGCGCTGGTGGCGTCGGTTGCTGCGGGAGGAACGGTTGTCTGGGTGAGAATGATCCGCGCGCCGCTGTCGGGAAGGACAGCGCTCGCGCTCGGCGAGGTCGGCTGAGTGTTCGAGAAGGCCAGTTTGGTCAGGCCGGGTGCCGAGGAGCGCGCGACAGTCGCTGGCGAAACCGCGCACCCCACGAAAACCGCCAGGACAGCGGCTCCCGCGAATGCGAAGCATTTTTTCTGAAAATTCGATGGCATCATCTGCTCCAATGTTGAATGGTACAGAATGAGAGGAAGGCGAGCTCCCTCTCATTCTTGAAGGTGCTCAGATCAGCCCTTTGCGGCTTCAGCGCCAGCGATATAGCCTTGGGTGAGGCATCGCGCCAGACCGTGCTGGCTGCATCCCGCCGCGGATTCGCCGCCGCAGTAGAGGCCGTCGATGACCTGTCCATCCATGTCCATAACCTGGCACTTCATGTTGATTCTGAGTCCGGCGTAGGTGTCGTGCACCGTGATCGTCGCCCAAGCCGCGTAGAAGGGGCCGGTTTCGATCTTGTTCTGGGGTTTCGGTTTCGCGAAATCCTCATCGACGCCGTTCTCCACAAACTTGTTGTAGCGCGCGACAGTCTCTTCGAGGTTCGCGGCGGGCATCTTCACTTTCTGGAAGGGGCACGCTGAGATCTTCTCGGCGAGTTCGGCAAGCGTTGGCGCGCTGAAGAAGTACTCGGGGTGCACCGAAGTCTCGCTTATGTTCCATTTCTCGCGCTTCACCGTTTCGGAATCGAAAATAGCCCACTGGGGACCGGGTGCGAAGTCCGGCGCTTCGGAGCATTCGTTGATCGCGAGTGCGGCGTCGGGGTAGTTCATCGGTTTGTACTTGATGTTCTGCGCGTTGCGCCAATCACCCTGGACATAGGGCTTCAGGAATCCTTCGGTGGTGCCGTTCGGATAGCCGTCTTCCATCTCGTTGTAGAAGCGCTTGCCTGCCTGGTTGACGATGATCGCGTCCTGCCAGGTGCGGATGTTGAGGCCGGTGGCTTTGACCTTGGGGAAAATCGGCGATTTCGGGGTCCATCCGACATAGTTGGTGCGCGTTCCGATAATCGGGCGCTTGCGGAGAGAGCCATTGCGATCGAGGGTCTGGTTCGCGGTGCCCCAGAGAGTTGCCCCGATGGCCATCGCGGCGAGTTCGCCGCTGGCGTCCTGGGGAGAGTACTCGGTGCCGGCGAGCGGCATCTCTTCGGTGAGGCGCGGATCGAACATTCTGCGGAAATTTACGTTGCCGGTGCTGCCACCTGTGCCGATGACGACTGAGCGCTTTGCCTTGATCGTGACGGCGGGCTGATCCAGCTCGATGTTGCCGTCGGACCTGAAGCTCTTGAGCGGGGTCGTGCTGCCGGGCAGGATCGTGGGAGTGTAACCGGCCTTGATGCCGATGACGCGGCCATCGTTCAGCTTTTCGCGGTAGATGGTGTCCATATGGTAGTTGAGGAGGAACTTGATGCCGAGGGCGCGGGCGCTGTCTTCGAGCGCGCGCATGAGCGAGGTGCCGCCGGCTGCCGCGGGGCTCTCCGCGCTTTGTCCCTTGGTCCAGATGGTGTGGTGCTCGCGCTTGGCCGAAATGCCCACCGCGTGGGCGCCTGAGTTGTCCGGAGCTTTGTCGACGAAGGGGACTCCGTGCGCCAGAAGGAATTCAAAGGTCGGCGCCTCGTTGCCCGCCAGCGCTCGCTGCACGGTGCGGTCGTTGTAGCGATAGTCGGGCATGCCGCTCACCTCGACCACAGACCAGTCCGTGAGATCTTTAAAGAGCGTCTCAGGGTCGTCGTTGATGCCGTACTTCTTCTGATAGCTTGTGCCGCCGCCGAGCGGAACATTGCCGCCGGAGATGATCGCGTGGCCGCCGACGTCGTAGTTGGTGTCGACGATGATAACCGATGCGCCAGCTTCCGCTGCCCTGATCGCCGCCGGGAGACCCACCGCGCCGGCGCCGAGCACGACCACATCGGCTTCGAGATCCCACTTTCCGGGGATATCGGCTGGATTTGGCTTCCCTGCTTTGGCCGGTGCCTGTGCGCTAGCGTTCGTCTGAGCTCCGAGCGGGGGAACGATGGTCGCTCCCGCGACAACGGCCATTCCGGTGCCGACGAGTTTTACAAACTGCTTTCGGCTGATGGTTTTCTTGCCCTTCTCTTCCATAAACCCCTCCTCATGAGTACGTAAATTGTGAATTGAAAAGATTTGAATTGCTTCTCGAGAATCATGGGTGATCGGTGAGGATCATCCATCAACTTTGTTTGTTTCATTATAAAATATGTTTTTATCGATGTCAAAATATATATACAATAATAACGATAAAAATGGCGCTAAAATCATGAAAATGATGCAATAGGCGTTCAGGATTCGGCTTGAGTATCAGGCCTCAGAAAAAAAAGCCACCTTCGAGTGCGCAACACACGAAGGTGGCCTATGCAATGTTTTGTTTTTTTATACAATCCGCGCATTCAGCATCGGGCGCTGTCCGGCGGATTCAGACGCGCGATTCGGCGAACTTAGCCGCGAATGTTGTAGAAGGCCTTTCTGCCCCAGTACTCGGCGATGCCCTCCATCTCATCCTCGATGCGCATCAGCTGATTGTACTTCGCGATGCGGTCGGTGCGCGACATCGAGCCAGTCTTTATCTGGCCGGTTTCGAGGCCGACGACGAGATCGGCGATGAAGGTGTCTTCGGTTTCGCCCGAGCGGTGCGAGACTACGGCGGTGTAGCCAGCGCGCTTCGCCATATTGATCGTTTCGATTGTCTCGGTGACCGTGCCGATCTGGTTGAGCTTGATGAGAATCGAGTTGCAGGCGCCCATCTGGATGCCCTTCTCGAGGCGCTTGGTGTTCGTAACGAAGAAATCGTCGCCGACGATCTGAATCTTGCTGCCCAGGGCTTTCGTGAGCTTGACGTAGCCGTCCCAGTCGTTCTGGTCGAGACCATCTTCGATGGAGACGATGGGGTATTTGTTGACCCACTTCGTGTAGATCTCAACCATCTCCTCAGCGGAGAAAATCTTGTCGGGGTTGGACTTCCAGAAGCGGTAGCCCTTGCCGCCACCTTCTTCGAAGAGTTCGCTTGCGGCGGGGTCAAGGGCGATTGCGATCTCTTCGCCAGGCTTGTAGCCAGCCTTCTCGATCGCGCGCATGATGTAATCGAGCGCGTCTTCGTTGCCGATATTCGGGGCGAATCCGCCCTCGTCGCCGACTGCGGTGTTGTGGCCTTCGGATTTGAGAATGCCCTTCAGCGCGTGGAATACTTCGGCGTTCATGCGGACTGCCTCGCGGATGGACTCGGCGCCGAGCGGCATGACCATGAATTCCTGGAAATCGATTTTATTGTCGGCGTGCTTTCCACCGTTGATGATGTTCGACATGGGAACGGGGAGCACTGAGGTGTGCGCGCCACCGAGGTATTTGTAGAGGGGAAGTCCAAGATACTCAGCTGCCGCGCGGGCGGTGGCCATCGAGACGCCGAGAATCGCGTTCGCGCCGAGCTTGCCCTTGTTTTCAGTGCCATCGAGCTCGATGAGCGTGCGGTCGATATCAACCTGCTCGAGAGAATCGAGGCCGCAGATTTCACCGGCGATCGTTGTGTTGACGTTCTCTACCGCGGTGAGCACGCCTTTGCCCAGATAGCGCTTCTTGTCGCCATCGCGGAGCTCGACGGCCTCGTACTCGCCGGTTGAGGCGCCAGACGGAACCGCGGCGCGGCCAAGGGTGCCATCCTCGAGCACAACGTCGACCTCGACGGTCGGGTTTCCTCGGGAGTCAAGAATTTCACGAGCCTCGACATATTCAATGATGCTCATGGATATCTCCTTTGAAATAGATATGTGTTGAACGATACCGATATGAACTTGATTCGTCAAGACTTGGACGATTTTGAGCCACGCGCGAAGGGGCTTGTGGACGAATGGATGCGATGCCCTCCGCGGTCACTGTCCGCTTTTGACGAGACGGATTTCCGAGGGAATTTCGTCGATATTCCAGGGAATTTCGGCAGGGGCGATGAGGTTTTGGGCGGACGCCGCGTTGATGAACCAATGCAGCAATGCCAGAGCCTTGTTGGTGGAGGACTCGAACACCCGATCCTTTCCCACGAGGGGCGGTTTGATCGAGGTGACGAAGTAGAGCAGGGTGCCCTGCTGCGAAGGCGCGACCAGAAAGCCCGTTTTGAGCCCGCCCAGGGGGAGCACAGGAATGCCAATGAGGCGCAGCGGCGTCGCGTTGCTGTTGGTCATCAAGAACGTCGAGGCGGTCAGGGCGCTTCGGACCTCAGTGACGATACCGTCGAAAGTCTGATCCTTTTGATATATGTAGACAGGTTGAGGGAGCAGCGTGAGGAACTCGTCGACTGTTGCGGGGTCTGGCTGCTGCTTCTGGTCCTTTGGATTGTCGACGCGGTACGCCGCGGTGTAGAACGTACGCATTATTTTCCGGCTTCCGGACCAGTACTGAATTCCCTGGAGAGAGCCGAACTTATTGAAAAGCAGGCCATACTCCCGCAGCGATGCGGCGGTGTCGAACGATGAAGCGACCGGCAGCTGAGTCGGGAGGAAAATGAGCGCTTCAATGATGAGGTTCGCGCTGTTTGATCCTGATCCACTCGCGATGAGGTCGATGATGGTCGAAATGCCATCGATGGAGGGCGCCAGTATGAGCTTCCCGCCGCTATGCTCAGCTGTTCTCAGAATCGGCGTGCCCTGAGCGAGATTTACCCCAGGTGGAAGCGCGCTCTGAAGCTGAGCTGGCAGCGCATCGCGCATCATAGTCAATTTTTGAGCGTATATCGTTGAGGGAAGAAGAATGAGCAGCAGGGCGCAGGCCCAAAGGGAGGTTCGAAGTTTCATGCGATCATTCTAGCCTGAGCACATCGTAGATGCGCTGAAGATCCTCTTGCGAGAAGTACTGAATCTTTATGAGGCCGGAGTCGATGTCGCCGGAAATCTCAACCTTTGTGCCAAAGCGCTCGATCAAATGCTCGCGCAGCTCTTTGAGGAGAGGATCGAGCGGCGTGCCGGAATTCTCCGAATCGGTATCGCGCGCGCGCTTCTGCGCACCACGCGTGCCATGCGCGGTGCCCTGGAGCTTTTGAGCCTCCTGCTCCTCCTGGCGCACTGACAGATTGTCCTTTTGGATCCGGTCGAAGAGGGCATCCCGGGCTTTGGGGTCGTCGATCGCGAGAAGCGCGCGCGCGTGCCCCGAGCTGATGATCCCCTGCTTGATCGCGGCCTGGATGGGTTCGGAGAGCCTGAGGAGGCGCATCGTGTTGGCCACCGCTACGCGGCTCTTGCCGACCATCTCCGCGACGCGTTCCTGGGTGGCGCCAGAGACTTCCATGAGTCGGGCGTAGGCGAGAGCCTCTTCTATCGGGTCGAGATCCTCGCGTTGGATGTTTTCGACGAGCGACAGCTCGAGGCGCTGATCGTCCGGGGTGTTGGTCCGCACAATTACCGGGAGCTGTTCGACACCCGCGATCTGGGCCGCGCGGTACCGTCGCTCTCCCGCGATGATGCTGTACTTCCCGCCTGCGAGCTCGTGCACAAGGAGTGGCTGCAGCAGCCCATGTCGCCGTATGGATTCCGCGAGCTCATCGAGCGATTCCTGCGAAAAAGTCTTTCTCGGCTGGTCGGGGTTGGGAATGAGCGCGTCGATGGGGACGAGCCTGACAATCGATTCAGGATTTTCTTCAGAGGTCTGTTCGAAAAATTGCTGGTGTTCCGGGATGAGGGCGCCGAGCCCCTTCCCAAGGCCGAATTTAGCCACGGCTGATGATCTCCTTTGTCACGGCATCGTAGCTCTTGGCGCCGATGCAGGTGGGGTCATACACGATCGCCGGAAGACCGTGGGAGGGCGCTTCCGAAAGGCGCACATTGCGCGGAATGATGGTTTTATAGACCTTGTCCTTAAAGTATTCGGTAACTTGGCGCACGACCTCCTGCGAAAGCCGCGTCCGCGCGTCGAACATCGTGAGCAGGATTCCGCCGATTTTCAGGTTCGGGTTGATGCTCTTCTGCACGAGGCCGATGGTCTGAATGATGAGCGAAAGCCCTTCAAGCGCGAAGTACTCGCATTGAAGGGGAATAACGACCTCGTGGGCTGCCGCGAGACCATTCAGCGTCAGGACGCCGAGCGAGGGAGGACAGTCGATCAGAATGAAATCGTAGTCGTTGGCGACGGGTTCGATCGCGCGACGGAGATAGTCGTTGCGGTCGGGCCGATCGACGAGCTCGATGGTGGCTCCGCTCAAGTCTACGGAAGACGGGGCGAGGAAGAGACGGGGTACGGAAAGCGGCTGAATGATGCTCTTGATATCGGTAAGGCCAGAGATGACGTGATAAATGTTGGCGTGGGTCAGTTTCCCGCCAATGCCCGAGGTCAGGTTGCCCTGCGGGTCAAAATCGATGAGAAGGGTTTTCTTGTGGAGAAGCGCGAGCGAGGTGCCGATGTTGATCGCGCTCGTAGTCTTTCCGACGCCGCCCTTTTGATTGACAAATACAATAATTCGCGCCATTTTGCCTTCCCGGTAAGCTGGGCTGATTCTAACATATCGCGGGACATTCAGCTATATGGGCCGCCTTCTTGACCCTTTCTCGGCAACTCGATAATTTAATCCACACAGAGGAGATATTCATGATTTTTGATGAAGTCAAAGCAGCCATCGAGAACGTACGCCCATCCCTCATGGCGGATGGCGGTGACATAGAGCTTGTTTCTGTCAGCGACGACGGTGTGGTGAAGGTGAGACTCATGGGCGCGTGCGGATCTTGCCCCTACTCGCTCATGACCCTGAAGCAGGGCGTCGAGTCCTATCTCAAGAAAGTCGTTCCCCAGGTTAAAGAAGTGCAGCAGGACTGACGCGCCTTTCTCGGCGTGGCGGCCTCCCAGGAGGCGCTATCGTGAGCCGCCCAGCTCGGCACAGGTTCGAGCTGGGCGGCTCACTTGTTTTTTGGTAGCTGGCTCGGCGTAATTAATGGTACACTGAGTCGGATGTGACGATAGAGCGAGGCGGCATGCGCAGAGATGAGAAGCGCTGGAAGAGCCGCCCCTCTTCGCTCGCCATCGTGGAAAAGGAGAGACCGAATGGAAATTCGCGAGTACATCAATTCCGAGTACGCCAAATCGCTCGACACCAGCGGTTTGCGCAAAGAATTTTTAATGGAGCAAGTATTTATCGCGGACAACATGACGATGCTCTACTCGCATGTCGACCGGATGATCGTCGGTGGAGCTGCTCCCGCGAAAGTCTCAATTTCGCTTCCGATCAGCAAGGAGCTTGGCACAGATTACTTTCTGGAGCGGCGCGAGATGGGGATCATCAATATTGGCGGCGCGGGATCGATCGAAGTCGATGGCACCCGATATGAGATTGCCCCTCGCGATGGCTTCTACATCGGGAAGGGCGCGAGATCGGTCATCTTTTCGAGCTCAGACCCCGACAATCCCGCCAAATTCTACTTCAACAGCGCGCCCGCGCACCGGACCTGCCCCACGAGGATCATTACCTTCGATCAGGCCAAGCATATCGAAATGGGTTCAGACAGCGAGTGCAACAAGCGCGTGATCAATCAGTACATCCACCCGGCGGTTCTCGAGACCTGTCAGCTCGTGATGGGTTTAACCTCTTTCTATGAAGGAAGCGTGTGGAACACGATGCCGGTGCACACGCACGAGCGCCGCATGGAGGCGTACTTCTACTTCGACATGCCGGCGGACCGCGTCGTTTTCCACTTCATGGGCAAGCCTCGGGAGACTCGCCACATTGTGGTCCGCAATGAGCAGGCGGTGATCAGCCCGAGCTGGTCGATCCACTGCGGTGTGGGTACGGGGAAATACACGTTCATCTGGGGAATGGCCGGAGAAAATCAGACATTCACCGACATGGATGGCGTCGCGATGGGAGACCTCCGCTGAGGCGGTATGCCGGGTTCGCGAGGCAAACTCAGGAAAGATTCATAAAAATGAGGGGGCAAAGATGATACTCGAAAGCTTCAGGCTCGATGGGAAAGTCGCGCTTGTGACGGGGAGTTCTGCTGGTTTGGGTCAGGCGATCAGTGTCGCGTTCGCTGAGGCGGGAGCCGATGTGGCGGGCGTTGGGCATGCGCGCTCGAATGAGGACACCGAGCGGGAGGTCCGCACGCGCGGCAGGGCATTTCTGTCCATCTCCGCCGACCTCGGCTCGACAGCCTCGATTCCTTCGATTGTAGAGAAAACCATCGCGAAATTCGGGCGAATCGATATTCTGGTGAACAACGCCGGGATAATTCGTCGGGAAGACGCGATCAACTTCCAGGAGAAAGACTGGGATGATGTGATGAATATCAACGCGAAGTCGCTCTTTTTCCTGAGCCAGGCGGTCGCGAGGCAATTTCTCGCGCAGAAGAGCGGCGGGAAGATCATCAGCATCGCGTCGCTGCTCTCGTTCCAGGGCGGCATCCGGATTCCTTCGTACACGGCGTCAAAGAGCGCGGTGGCGGGGCTTACGAAGCTTATGGCAAATGAGTGGGCGAAGTTTGGAATCAATGTGAACGCGATCGCGCCGGGGTACATGGTCACCGCGAACACTGAGGCGCTGCGCGCCGATCCCGTCAGGTCCAAGGAGATCCTGGGCAGGATTCCCGCCGGGCGATGGGGGACTCCGGGCGATCTTCAGGGCATCGCGGTGTTCCTCGCCTCAACCGCCAGCGATTATCTCCATGGCGCCACAATTCCTGTCGACGGCGGGTGGCTCGCGCGATAAGATGGCTCAGCCGTTCGCGGCGCTATGCATGGAATGCGAAGTGCGCGAACCTGCGAGGACGCCAAATAATAAGGAGGACAATATGATCGTGAGCATGCTCAGCGAAGTGTCGAGATATCGAGGGCTTTCAAAAAATCTGGATATCGCGTTCGATTGGCTCGGCCAGAAATCGTGGAAAAACCTCGCGGCGGGGAAATATCCGATTCAGGGTGACCAGGTCTTCGCCCTCGTGCAAGAGTACGCGACGAAAGATCCGGCGGTCTGCCGCTTCGAAACACATCGGAAATACATCGATATCCAGATGGTGGTTGAGGGTGAGGAGATCATAGAGGCGATGCCCGCCGCCTTTCTCAAGAGCGCTGAGCCCTACGTCTCCGACATCGAGTACTATTCGATGCCGGTCGGCCACCGCGCGCACCCGCTCTCCGTGAATCCAGAGTGTTGCGCCATCTTTTTCCCTGAAGACGCGCATCGGCCCGGGTTGAGAATTGGGGGCGAATCTCGCCAGGTGAAAAAGATTGTGGTGAAGGTCGCGGTATAATTCATAAAATGTTGAGAGGAGGTTGATCATGGGTATCGCGACGTTCGGCGAAATCATGCTGAGACTTAAATCGCCCGAACACGAGAGGCTGTTTCAGTCGCCCATTTTGGAGGCAATTTTTGGCGGAAGCGAAGCCAATGTGGCGGTCGCACTGGCTCGGCTCGGCATGGACGCTCGGTTTCTCAGCGTGCTGCCTGACAATCAGATCGGCAGGGAGTGCCTGCGAACGCTCCGCGGGCACGGCGTCGATGTTTCAGCCTTGAAATTCAAAAAAGGAAGAATCGGCATCTATTTTTTTGAGAACGGCTCGAATCAGCGTCCAAGCAATGTCATTTACGATAGAGAAAATTCCGCGCTTGCGAAGATGGAGGCAGGCGATATCGATTGGAAGCGTGCCCTCGAGGGGATGGAGTGGTTTCACGTTTCCGGCATCACTCCGGCGGTGTCGCGTCCGTGCGCGGACGCGACAATCCTCGCGGTTCAAACCGCGAAGTCGATGGGCCTCACCGTGTCATTCGATTTGAATTTCCGCGCGAAGCTGTGGAATTATGGCGCGGATGCCAAATCGGTGATGTCTGAGATCGCGCGCTTCGCGGATGTCCTGATCGGCAACGAAGAAGATTATCAGAAGTCCTTGGGTATGGAGGGGCCTGCGCCCTCGTCGGGCGGGGAAACCGACCTTGATGGATACCAGGCGATGTGCGAGCGCACGCTGCGCGCATTCCCGAACGCGCGGCTTACGGCGGTAACGTTGCGGGAGAGTCACTCCGCGGACAACAATCATTGGTCAGGAATGGTGGTCGCCAAAGGCCGGCGTTTTGTGTCGCGGAAGTACTCCATTGCCGACATTGTGGACAGAGTCGGCGCGGGCGACAGTTTCTCAGCGGGACTCATCTATGGTCTCGTCAACTTCAAGGATGAGCAGAGAGCGCTGGAGTACGCGGTGGGGCTCTCTTGCCTCAAGCACACGATTTCTGGGGATTTTGCTCTCGTGGAGCCCGGGGAAGTCGAAAAATTGATCGGAGGAGACGTTTCAGGGCGTGTCCAGCGCTAGAACATCGAATTTGATCGAATGCGGAAATGCCGGCCATACACACAAGGCGCGGAGGTTTACACCTTCCGCGCCTTTTTCTTGTTCGAGGAGGTGCGCGTTATTCGAGAATCTCGGGCAAGAGATGGACTTCGGAGGGCGTTTCTATCAGTATCCCCTGCATTCCCAAGCCCAGTGCCGGCTCGATGTCGACCGAGTATCTGTCGCCAATGACGATGCAGTCCTGCGGAGGCCTGCGCCCGGCTTCCAGAAACGCGCGATACGGTGCTGGATGCGGCTTGGATTTGAAGGTGTCATCGAGCGCGACGATATTCGTGAAGTAGGCAAGAATGCCAAGCGCGCTCAGGCTCTCCGCGGCGACACTCTTCGGGTTGTTGGTGATGAGCGCGAGTTCGTGGCGCGACGAGAGCGTGGCGAGCGTGCCTTGAAGGCGCGGATCATCCGAGAGCCATTCGCGAGGGTGGATGTTGTCGCGGCGCCACTGGACGATGAGTTCGTCGGATACGCCGAGTTCTCTGAAGATGTCGCCCAGGCTCGCGGCGGGCAGATTGCGCGCGGTGCGCGTCTGTCGTATGCCGTGAATTCGGGCTACCGCGCCATCGAGCGGCAAACCAAGAAATTGGGCGAGCTGCCGCACCTGGCTCTCTTCCTGGGCTCGAATGTACTCCGGATTGTCGTAGAGCGTCCCATCCAGATCGAAGGCAAGCACACAATCCCGCCGCAGGGGAGGATTGAGAAAGAGTCTCATTGCTTGTCCGCGGCCCCGTAGGGAATGACATCGTTGGGGCTCAAAGGACCGTCTTTGGCAGCGCCCTGCGGCGCGGACGATGGCATCTTGCCCGACGAGCCCGATTCCAGCTTTCGCTTGATGAGGCGCGCGACCACATCGCGGTTGTCGAGCAGCGAGCTCACCGACCGGTTGTGGTGCAGGAGGCTGATAACCTGCGCGAAGAGGCCCGTGACGTCGCTCTGGATGTACCACTCCTTCTTGAGGAGTTCGTTGTGGAAAATGGCGTTGGTTCCGATAATCCTGAAGAAGAGGCCCTCTTTGTAGGCGGCATCGAAGTCGTCGATCGCGGTTCCTGAAAAGAGAGGGAGGCTCACCGCGCAGATGATCTTGTTGGCGCCGAGGTCGCGGAGGTAGCGCATCGCCTTGATAAGGGTGCCGCCAGTGCCGATCATGTCGTCGGCCATAAATACGATTCGGTTCGCGACATTGCCCAGGAGGCGCATTTCGCTGATGTTCGTGTCGGCGGCGCTCTTGCTGATCTTGGAGTAGTCCCGCTCCTTGTAGAGGAGGGCGAGGGGTTTCTGGAGCGCGTTCGCGTAGAATTTGTTGCGGTCCACCGCACCGGTATCCGGCGCGAGCACTACCATGTCTTCTTTGCCGATGTCGACGATGGACATCAGTTTGTCGATGATCTGGAACGACGCGTGGAGATTTTCGACCCTCAGTCTGTCGAAGGCGTTTTCAATTTCCTTGGAGTGGATGTCGAGGGTGATGATGCGGTCGACATGAAGGTTCTCGAGCATGTTGCCGATTCGCGCAGCGGTGAGGGCTTCTCTGCCTTTTTTCTTGTGCTGCCTTGAATAAGGATATATGGGAAGCACGAGGTTGATGTTTTCGGCCCCGCCCTGCATCGCGGCGTCGATTGTCACGAAGAGATTGAAAATATGATCGTTGACCGAGAGCACCTTGTGGATGGTCCCGTCGTTGAAGGATACAGGCTGGTGGTTCTCGATATCCTGGAAAATGTAGATGCTCTTGCCCCGCACCGACTCCAGGATTTCGGTCTTTATCTCGCCGTTGGCGAAGAGTGAGTGTCTGGCGTTGATTTTGAACTGGGGTGGGCGGTAGCGATCCGTGCTTCCGGGAAGGAAGAGCATGCTGGTATTGCAATCGTTGGCGAAGTTGATTTTTCGTATCACCAGTTCGGGAGAAATGTGGTATCTCCCCGCGATCGCCTGAGCTTTTCTCTCAAAGCGGTGTTTGTAGATTCCAGACAGCTTGCGGATCACCTGGTTGGCGAACACTTCAGCGCCTGGACACGCGATAATGCCCAATTGGGTCGGATCTGAATAGCTCATGCAAAGCCTTCCATTAGGATAAATTTGCAGCCAGCAATTGCTCGAACGGAGAAGATCAATGGTCTCGGTAACTTGCAGTATAGCGGAAACACGGCGGAGTGAATAGAATCTGCGGAGGGGCAAAGGGATGAAAGCGGCGCGTGCCGATGAGAATTACATCGAAATTAAACGACGATTCCTCGCGGAAGGGCAGCGATTTGTCCTTGTTCGCTGGCTGGGCGAGGAGGGCTTCGATTCGCGTACCGGCGCCGAGCCGCAGTATCGCGAAGGGAAGCTGATTGTCGACGCGGGCGGGACGCTGCATGGTACGACGTTGAACGATGCGCTCGATGAGAAAATACTTGAACGGGCGCTTCTGTGCATGGCCGCACAAAGCGGTGAGACTCTCACGGTCGATTCGGCAAAGTTGACCTTTGAATATGTTGCGCCTTCACCCAAGCTCATCATTGTCGGGGCCACGAGCGTGGGGCTTGCGATCGAACGCATCGCCTCTGGTTTAGATTTCACGACAGTACTGGTGGATGAGAGTGATCGCGAACAAGCGGCAGAGGGCGGCGAAAGCGGTGGGTTGGACGGGGGCGCCGCGAGTGCGGCCAGGCTCAAATCCCTGAAGTTCGATAAGGCGACCTACATTGTGGTTGCGCATCCCCTCGATTACCTGGCCGCCATGCGCTACTGCCTCGATATGCCCTGGGCCTACTTCGGCGTGCTTGGCTCGAGGCAGAAAATTGAAGAACTCTGGAAGAATCTCAGCGCGCTCGGGGTGTCCGACACGCTGCGCGCCAAGGTCCACGCACCCCTTGGCTTCGACATTGGCGCGCAAACGCCCGAAGAGATCGCCATCGCGGCGCTCGCGGAAATAATCGCGGTGAAGAATGGCGCACCGCGCCCCGCACAATAGCGCGGTGAACCTCACGACTAACTTCACCTGGCTCACCGCGATTTTATAACGAGACCGATTTTCCTGCGATTCAAATCTCGCTTCGCCCTTTACGGATGCAAATCAATGATGCAATAATGCACTAATTATTATTTCTATAGGAAAGGCCACACATGAAAAGAACCGTGCTGAGAATGCTCAAGGAAGCGGAACAGCTCTACGCGAATGTGCCCTACGCGCTCCGCAAAACGGACGCCGGCTATGTCGGTGCGACCTTTCAGGATGTGCGGCAGAAAGCGCGCATGTTCGCTTCCTGGATTGTAGGGAAGCATTTTCAGAAGGGCGACAGAGCGGCCATCATCGCCGAGGGTTCACCGGATTGGATCATCGCGGAGCTCGGGATCTTGTCTGCAGGAATGATTTCGGTGCCGCTTTCGATCAAGCTGCTCTCGGACGAAATCCCCTTCCGGCTTCAGCACTCGGAGTCAAAATTCATCTGCACCACCCACAATCAGCTCGAAAAGGTGGCGCAAGCCCTCTCGGGCGCCAAGCTCGAAGATGTGAAGATCGTGTATTTCGACGACGACCTGGCGTGGGGTTACGGAGTTCTGGAAAAGCTAGGGCTGCAAAAATCGAGCCTTATATCTTTCAGCGAAGCGCTCGAGACTGGGAAAGCCGATTTGCCCGCCCAAACCGAATCGACTTTGAACGAAATCGAGGCGCAGGCGGAAGAGCATGATATCGTCACGATCTCGTACACTTCCGGCACTACGGGCAATCCCAAGGGGATAATGCTCACCCATCTCAACTATTGGTCGAACTGCCACGACGCTGTGGATCTCTTCGACAATCCAATGTACTTCAGAACCCTGCTTATTCTGCCGGTCGATCACTCGTTCGCCCACACGGTGGGGCTCTACACGGCAATGCTCTGCGGCATCTCTCTTTATTTTGTGGATTCGCGCGGCGGCGGCATCGCGACGCTGAGGAATATCCCGGCGAATCTCAAGGAGAGCAACCCGATATTCCTGCTGACGGTTCCTTCCCTCTCCGGAAACTTCATGAAAAAAATCATCGCCGCCATCGAGGAAAAGGGCGGTTTTATAGAGAAGCTGTTCAAGAGCGGCATACGCGCGGGAATCAAGTGGAATGGCGATGGCTTCTCGAAACCGGCCTTCGGTGTCCGGGCTGGAGCCTTTTTCCCCTACTTCATCGCCAAGACGCTCGTGTTCAACAAAGTGAGAAAGACGCTCTTCGGCGAGTCGATTCGATTCTGCGTCGGCGGTGGCGCGGTGCTCGATATCAAGCAGCAGCAATTCTTCGCGGCGCTCGGCGTGCCGGTGTACCAGGGCTACGGCCTGACCGAAGCCGCGCCGATCATTTCCTCGAATTCGCCAAAAATCCACAAGTATGGCTCCTCGGGCAGCATCGCGCCGTCCGTCGTGTGCGCGATTTTGAATGATGAAGGGAAGGAACTCGCGCGGGGAGAAGTCGGCAACATCACAATAACGGGCGAGAACGTGATGCTCGGTTACTTCAAGAATCCCGAGGCTACCGCCGAAACGCTCAGGGGCGGGCGCCTCTGGACCGGCGATTTGGGCTACATCGACAGCGATGGCTTTTTGTATGTTATCGGACGCGCCAAAGCTCTTCTCATCCGCGAGGATGGCGAGAAATACAGTCCCGAGGAGATCGAGGAATCGATCGGGATGTCCACCGATATTTTCGAACAGATCATGGCCTGGTGCGATCACAAAAAATATACGACAGCGCTCGTGGTGCTCGATGACGCCAAGGTGAAGCACCTCATCAAGCAGAGGGGCATCTCTTCGGCGGAAGCCCTGCTCAAGATCGTCTACGAAGAGTTCTACCGCTTCAAGAGCGATCCAAACGCGAAAAAGGTTCAAGCCGCGTGGATTCCCTCTGTTTTCCAGATACTCCCGGAGCCCTTCAACGAGCAGAATGGAACGATCAATTCAACCATGAAATTGGTCCGCCATAAGGCCTCTGAGGTGTACCGGGAGTATATCGATTATTCTTACGAAACCGAAGGCTCGAACACCATCAACCCGAGGAACCTCGCGGTTCTTGCCAAAAAGTACGCTTTGAGGCAATAGTTGAGGTTCCGCGAAGATGCGCGCTTGTGGACAGATTTGTGCGCGCGGAAGATTCGCGGCATTTTGAGGAGTGGTGAGTATGACACTGGTGATTTCGCTGGGGGGATCGATTGTGGCGCCTCCCAATGGCCCCGATGGGCTCTTCCTGCTCAAATTCAAAGCCTTGCTCAAATCGTGGCTTGCCCAGGGCGACCGGAAGGCCATTCTCGTTGTCGGAGGGGGTACCGCAGCCCGGCTCTGGCAGAGCGCGTATCGAGACTACTTGAAATTGGCGGGCACAGAGAGCGGCTCTTCATTCGACGAGTCCCTCGACCGCATCGGCATCGCGGCAACCAGGCTCAACGCCCAGCTGGTCAAGGAAGTCTTCCGCGAAGATTGCCTCGATCCGGTGGTCACCGACCCCACCTCGGATTTTGCGATGTCGGGTACGATACTTGTCGCAGCCGGCTGGAAGCCCGGCTTTTCGACCGATTACGACGCCGTGCTCCTCGCAGAGCGCTTCAGCGCCAAAAAGGTGATCAATTTATCGAACATCGCCCAGATCTACACCGCCGATCCAAAAGTGGACCCCAGCGCCAAGCCGCTTTCTTCCATCGCCTACGACTCGCTGAGCCAAATTGTCGGAACCGAGTGGAATCCGGGCGCGAATGTGCCCTTCGATCCCATCGCGGTCAAGAAGGCGAAGGCGCTAGGCCTCAGCGTGATATTCGCCTCCGGGAAGGACCTGGATAATTTTTCGAATATACTCGACGATAAGCCCTTTGTGGGCACTGTTATCAGTTGAGCACTGCGGATTGAAGTCGCGGCGGCCGGAATATCGGTGCGCGGGTCGCGAGGAGAGTGGTATGGCGAGAGAGCGGTCGAGAGACAGAGGGCGGCGGTCGGAACAGCTTCCGGTCGATCCTAAAGAGCGGGTTCTGGATGAAATTACCAACCTCTATGTAAAGGATAAAATTTCTCTGGATCAGTATGAAACGCTCGCGGCGCAGGTTCAGCAGTCTTCGGATCCGGAATCGGTGCTGCGGTCGGCGCTTGTGTCGGCAAGGCCAGAGGAGCGGCGCGCCTATGAGAGCCAACCGGATGCTTTCCGCCCCGCGCAGAGGCCACAAGGAGAGCGTCATCCCTCGGAGCGGCATGAAACGCGCATGCCCTCTTCTCCCATATTTTCGGAGAATTCATTCCCGGCGTTTCGGCCGAATGGCAGATCTGGCGATTTTTTCCTCTGCATCATGGGCGAGCGGCGAGTCGATGGCAGAATGCTCACCTCCAGGTCGAGCTCCAGCGTAACGCTCATGGGTTCGACGACGATCGATCTACGCAACGTTGAGGTGCCGGAATCCGGGCTGCGGATCGAGCTCGTCGCGGTTATGGGGGAAGTTCGAGTGCTGGTCGCGCCGGGCACGCCGGTTCATTTTTCGGTGGTGCCCATCATGGGCGAGGCGGTGAGCAGGGCGGATTACCCCACGGCCGGCACGCGCGCGGGCGTGCTCGAAATCGCGGGGATGGCGCTCATGGGTTCTGTATCAGTTCGCGTGGTCTCTTGAGGTCGAAGCCGCTCAGATTTTATCGATCAGCATCGAGCACTTTCCCGAAGGGATCGGGAGTGTTTTCTTCTTCTTTCCAAGCACATTGATGGTGAAATAGTAGAGTTTCTCGCTCTCCATGTGGATTTCCCAGCCTCGTCCGGATTTGCTGGACAGGATGGTGATCATGTTGCGCTTGAGCGAGAGATTCTCGATGCCCATCACTTCGAGGTTGGGAATGATCCAGTCGACCGTTTTTCTCGGGAGTGAAATGTAAAGCCCGATGATGTTTTCGATGATGAGGGTTACGGTGCACAGGCCGTTCGAGGGGAAATGGTTCCGCAGCGGCCAGTCGGGATGGTTGTCCCAGACAGCCTTGCCTTCATTCAACGGTTGATAGGCGCTCCAAACTGTCGGATGCGAGTTGTGCTTGTTCCCTTCATGCTCGCCGCTGTGCATCGAGTCGAGGATGTAGTAGAGGTGGCGTATCGCCGAGTCGCGGGCAAGCTCGTAGAAGTAATATTTTTCGAGCCCCTTGATGACCATGAAGGTGAGCCAGGGGAATACGCTGCCGTGGAATCCCTGCCCTTTCTTGTCGAATTCAGGATGGTCGACCGCAAGCGAGGGGAAGGGGTTCTCCGTGCCGAACACCTGCGGATCCTTGAGCTTCGCGACGAGTTTTTCCGCGCGCTCTTCGTTGGGTATTTCCGCGAGGAGAAGCCAATAAGTACCAAGCGTTTTAACGCGCAGCTGGTTTTCTTGTTCGTCGAGGTCGTAGTAGAAGCCCTCTTCGGCGTTCCACATCTTCGAATTGATTCTCGTCTTGATGGAAAAGTAGTCGCGCTTGAATTGGAAAGAGGCATCCTTGTCGTTCAGGATGTCGCCTAACGCGGAAAGGTACAGGGCGTTCATGGCCATCGCCGCGTTGAAGTCGATGAAATAGCGAGCGTTCGGGCGGGGTGAATTTTCCATGCCAGTTGAGCTGAGCGGCGTCGCAAAAAGGCCGTTGGGCATTTTGAAATTCGATTCCAGCCACTTGTAGTGTTTGGTGAGGGTAGGCATCACTTCTTTAACCCGCTTCTTGTTCGCGGTTTTGTGGTAGAGGTTGAACTCCGCCCACGCGAGCAGCGGCAGCGTGACACCGAGAGGGTTGTCGGGAACGGCGATCGCTTCTCCGGATTCGATATCGTAGAGTGAGGCAATGGCGCCGTCCTGACCCTGCAGCGCATAGAGCGCGTCGAGACCATTCGACGCCGAATAGATGCGATTGCTGTAGACGAGGAAAAAGCTGGAGAAAACCTGTTCAAGGAAATCGAGTCTATTTTTTTCCGGATAATAGAAAAATTTCAGTTTGCTTATTTTTGTCTGGGCGCCCCCGGTTGCCCAGCAGTCTGCGATCCACGCCCAAGTTCTATCATAAACATCAACAAAATCTTGGTCATAGAAGTGGATGTGAGGAAAATCCTTCTTGTTCAAGCAGCTTACCCTCTTGTTGCATGTTTCAGATTCAAGGTTACAAAGTGAACCGGAGTATCTTACACGAAATTACATGAAATTCAAGCGTACCGTAATTTACTATACTCATTCAACCTGCATTTGTCAAATTCGATACGACTCCAATGCATTTTATTTTCTTTTATCAGAAGGTTCTTGCGGCATCAACTGGCACTCTTCGAGCGTGCTGTACCCGCGGACAATATCCTCCGCAAACGCATCGCAATCGGGAGCGCCGCAGACTCCGCAATCGATGCCGGGGAGTTGCGCGCGAATCTTTTCGATATTCTCGGCCATCTCGAGCGCCTTGGAGAGATCGGCGTTGAGAACCAGCACAGGGTTGGGCGCGATAGGGCGGGTCCACAGGCAGTCGTTCGCGGTGTGCGGTGTGGTTGCGCTGGCTTCGGGGGGCGCTTCTCGCTCGCGCGCATCGATGGAAAGCGGTGGATTCTGATATTTCTGACGCATTGTGGCGCGGGCGATGTGGGGGTTTTCGACAGCCATGGGGCCGCCGACGCAGCCGCCGGGGCAGGCGAGCGCCTCGATGTAGCCGATGGAATCCACAGTTCCGTTCTCCACCGCCTCCAGAAGTTCGATGACATTCGAAATGCCGTCGACGGAGACCGCGTTGTCGATGTGGAGAGCCTCGACTTCGCCATCGGAACGCGCCCAACCGATTCCAGGTTCAAGGTTGTGGATCATGGAGAGGAGTCGCGTGGGGTTCTTCGCCGCGTCGCTTTTTTCTGAAGAAGGCGCGGGCGCATCGAGCGCTCTCTTCAGCGCGGGGAAAATTTCGGTGATCGAAATGACCGCATCGATGTCCGAGTGCGCGTAGCCGAGCGGCGAACGCACGGAGGTCACTTTTGCGGTGCAGGGGCTGAGGAAAAAGATGCCGATCTTTCCCGATACGCCTCGCAGTCGCGCGCGTGCCTCAGCGGCGGCAATTTCCGAAGGCGGCAGAAGAGGGACCAGATTGGGGATCAAGCTGGGGAAGCGCTGCTGAATGAGTCGTACCACGACGGGGCAGGCGCTGGAAATTCTGGGGCTGAGCGTGTTCGACGCGAGAAGGCTACGCGTGAGGCGGGTGGCGATGAGAGCTCCCCAGGCAACATCGAAGACTTCGTCGAACCCAATTCGATGGAGGGCGTCGAAGATATCCGGCTGTGCGTAGTGCGGTCCGAACTGCGCGTACAGCGATGGGGCTGGAAGCGCGACCTTGATGTCGAACGCGTCCATGACGAAGAGATGATCGGATACCGCCTTCTTCGCGCCCTTCGGGCAGCGGCGGATGCACTCTCCGCAGTCGATGCAGCGATCCTCGAAGATATGCGCCTTCCGGTCCCGCACGCGTATGGCTTTGGTGGGGCAAAATTTGATGCAGGTAGTGCAGCCGACGCAGAGATCGGCGTCGAGCTGAACTGAGTGGAAGGCCTTCGCGGCCACCTGATTCTCCATATTGATTCTAGATTCCACTTATACCGCTCCGGATGAAAGTCGAAAGCGCATCTCCACGAGTGTACCCTTCTTGGGCTCGCTCCGCACTATGAGTTCATCGGCATTTTTCTTCATGTTCGGAAGCCCCATGCCGGCGCCAAAACCCAAATTGCGGATCTCCTCGGATGCGGTGGAGTAGCCTTCCTGCATCGCTAGTTCGATATTTTCAATTCCCGGACCGTGGTCGACGAAACGCGCGGTGATGGTGTTGGGGGATATCTGGACCTCAGCGCTCCCCCCTTCTCCGTGAATGGCGACATTCATCTCCGCTTCGTACATCGCGATCGCGACTCTGCGGATGAAGGAGGGAGGCAGGCCGAGCTGGGTGAGGCGCTTCTTCATGTCGGTCGAGGCTTTGCCAGCCGCAGAGAAATCCATGCGTGGGATGGTGTATTCAATATTCATCGGCGTGGATCTCCGCGCTCGAACGCTGTCGCCGGCGTGTAGCGCACTACAGGATTGATCTCCCCCGGAACGACCGAGCGAGCGTGAGGCGGTCGGCATACTCGAGGTCGCCTCCGACGGGGATGCCAGTGGCGAGCCGCGTGACCCGCACCGGATCCTTTTCGAGCAATTTCTTGAGGTAGAGCGCGGTGGTGTCGCCCTCGATGGTGGGGTTCGTGGCGAGGATCACTTCCTGGATGGGCGCGGCACCGATCGAATTTCGGATGCGCTGTTGAAGCTTGGCGATGCTGAGCCGATCGGGGCCGACGCCCTCGAGCGGCGACAGCAGTCCGCCAAGGACGTGGTACAGCCCTCTATATTCTTTTGATGCTTCAATGGTGATGACATCTTGAGGCTGTTCGACGACGCAGACGATGTGTCGATCTCTTGAGCTGTCCGAGCACACCTGGCAGAGTTCCGATTCCGAATAGGAACCGCACTCGGAACAGAAGTGGATGGTCGCGCGGAGTGTGCGGATATGCTCGGCTAGCGCTTCGCTGAACGCGATGTCGGACTTGAGGAGCGCGTACGCGATTCTGAGCGCGCTCTTTCGCCCTAGACCAGGCAGCCGCGTGAGGAGTGACACCAGGTCTTCGATGGCTTTCATTTAAGATCGCCAAAAGGCGGCAGGCCGGACAGTCCGGAACCAAGCCCGCCCAGCGAGCCCGTCACTTCGTTCTGAAGCGCCTCTTTAATCTTGTCAGCGGCGTTGTGATGCGCGGCCTTGATGAGATCCTGGACAAGAGGAATATCTTTAAAATCAGCCAGCTCCGGTGAAATGACGCACTCAAGCAGTTCCATATTCCCTGAGAGCGTAATTTTTACCATGCCGCCGCCAGCCTGGCCTGTCGCACGGATGGAGCTCATTTTTTTCTGCATCTCTTCAGCCTGAGCCCGAAGCGCTTGCGGGTTCTTCAGCATATCGAAAATATTGGAAATATCCATTTTACCTCCGGTGAATAATCGCGATGATCAATTAATCATACTCTTCTTCAGCGTTAAAGTACTCGTCGATATCGTCCGTGGTAGCGGAAGCCGCCGAATCCGCTATGCCCGGCGCACCTGCTGAGCCCGCCAGGTCCGCCGCAGGGGCCGTTGCCAGAGTCGCTGAGGTCGTGGCTGCGGTGGCTGGGCTGGTTGCGGCCACCACCTTCCCTTTGAAGAGTTTGCGGATCGTCTCGACGATGTGCTCGTCCTCTTTGGGGATATTGGACGAGGGGTCGGAAGATTCCTGCGGATGGGGTTCGCTCTGCGGAACCATGGGGGAGCCGCGCTCGGTGGCGGGAGTTTCCGGGGCAGCTTCGCCGCTGGAAGAGTTCATTATGGAGGGAGCGATAGCCTCGTGCTCCTGTTCGGAGGGTGCCGCGGCCGGTCCTCCCTGCAGAGGAACCTCGCGCTCGCGTGTCGAGGTTGAGGGCTGCGATTGGGCGGCTGTGGCTTGCGGCCGCGCATTCTGACGGGCAGCCGCCTGCTCGAGGCTCTTCGCGGAGTGCACTTCGATGGCGCAGGGCGAACCGAGAATGGATGCGCCCGTTTCCGCGATGAGGGACGAAAATCGAGCGATGAGGTCCATCTCGACGCGATTGAGTACAGGTATAATGTACCCATTGTGTTTCGGCAGCCATTCGCCCGATTTTTCGAGCGCCGAAGCGAGAAAAAGGTTCTGGCTCCTCAGTTTGGAGATAATTTTTTTGCGCAGCTCGGTTGATGAGAGCGCGTGCGGGGGATTGGTCGGCGAGGAAGTCTCTGGTTTCGTCGCCCGATCTTCGGGCGTTGTCCGATCTTCGGGCGACGCCGCTTTCTCTGCCCCTCGGTTCTTCTCTGGAGGGGCCGATTCCTGAGTATTCTGCTGATTTTTTATCAGGCGGGAAGACAGATCGCGGAGCAATGGGGCGGTCTGCGGCGCCTCATCTTTCAACCGATCGCGAAAAGGGAGAGAGGCGGCCCCATCGCTGGAAGGGCGCTGCGTCCCCGGTGCGGGCGGCACTGAACTCCCGCTCAGCGCCGCACCCGAACTTTTCCGCAGGGCGCTCACCGCGCTGAAGAGTTCGCTGGGGCTGATGTATGAGCCGATGTGGCTGAGCTTCGCGATCGCCAACTCGACTTCGTATCTCGAATCGATGGTCTCTTTGAGGTGGCGGTAGGTGTCGAGCAAAACACCGATGGCGTATTCGAGCTGCTGATTCGAGAGCGATTGGAGGACGCTCGGTTCAAAACTGCTTCGGGGGCTGCTAAGGAGGCCCTCTTTCTGCACCCCATACGACATGAGCAGTGCGGAACGGCAATAATCGACGGCATCGGTCAAGAATTGTTCGGGCGAGACGCCGCGGGCGAAGATGCCATCGAGAATATCGAAGGCCTCCTTCGCCACGCCCCGCGCGATGGCGCCGAACATAGCGTTGAGCTGATCTATTCCGACGAGCCCGAGGGTCTCGCGAATGTTCTGCGCGGTAATATTCCGGCCTGAAAATGAGGCGATCTGATCGAAGAGCGTGTAGGCGTCCCTGACTGAGCCGGCGGCCTCGCGCGCAATCCACAGGAGTGCCTCTTCCTCAGCTTGGATGCCTGTTTCTTCGGCTGCCTGCCGCAGCAACTGGAGGATGGTTTCGATGGGCACAAGCCGGAAATTGAACTGCTGGCAGCGGCTCTTGATGGTCGCGGGCACCTTGTGCGGCTCTGTGGTCGCGAAGATGAACACGATGTAGGGAGGCGGCTCCTCGATAGTTTTGAGCAGGGCATTGAACGCGCTGAGCGAGAGCATGTGCACTTCGTCGATGATGTAGATCTTGTATCGCGTAGAATTGGGGGCAAAGAGGACCTCATCCTTGATCTGACGGATATTGTCGACAGACGTGTTCGAGGCGCCATCGATTTCGATCACATCGAGAGAGGTTCCAGTTGAAATCGCGGTGCAGGATGCGCAAGTTCCGCAGGGAGTGGCGGTTGGACCGTGCTCGCAGTTGAGGGCCTTGGCCAGAATGCGTGCGGTGCTCGTCTTTCCGCATCCACGGGGCCCTGAAAAGAGATAGGCGTGAGCGATCCGCCCTTGCTCAAGCGAGGAAATCAGGGTTGCGGCGACAAAGTTCTGTCCGGCAAGCTGTTCAAATGTTTGGGGTCGCTTTCGTGTCGCGGTGACTTCAAAGGGCATGGAAGAAAAATAGCATGACGGGGTTGAAGGGTAAAGCAGTCAAAGCGCATAAAGCCAGGCGCTCTGCGGCACCGCACCTACTGTATACCGTTGCTTCCTTCCGGACCTGGCGGATTTTTACAGCGGTTACGAGCACAGTGCCTGGCTTTATGCGCTCTCAACTACGATCGGAGAGACAGGGATTTGAACCCTGGGTACCCTTACGGGTACACGCGACTTCCAATCGCGCACCTTCGGCCGCTCGGTCATCTCTCCAAGGGGATATGCTCACGTGAGTGGGCTGTAAGGGGAGAACCGAGGCCCCCAGCCATCGGCTTCCATCACGGAGAGAGGGGGATTCGAACCCCCGGAACCCAGAGGGTTCAACGGTTTTCGAGACCGCCCGATTCAACCACTCTCGCATCTCTCCAATAAAAAAAGTGAGGCTAAGAGGATTCGAACCTCCGACCTTCAGATCCGCAATCTGAAGCTCTATCCAGCTGAGCTATAGCCTCACGAAAAACGGAGAGGGAGGGATTCGAACCCTCGGTACCCTTTAGAGGTACAACTCCTTAGCAGGGAGCCCGATTCGGCCTCTCTCGCACCTCTCCTCAAACCTACTGGTTCATCCCGGAGCAGGGGGGATTCGAACCCCCGGTACCTTGCGGTACAGCGGTTTTCAAGACCGTCTCCTTAAACCCCTCGGACACCGCTCCAATGTACGCAAACCATTCGGCGAGAATCGACAATACGAGAAACTGGGGCAATTGTCAAGGGCTGGGACTATTGAGGCTACTCCCGCAAGGGCTGAGCGCGCACTCTGCGCGCCATGTGCGCGCGCGGAAACGGCTGTCGTCGCGCGCAGGCAAGACACACTCAGGCGCACTCAGAGCGTCCGTGAAGGGATGTTGAAGCAGCGCCCCTGCCAGGAATTCCGCCGCGCGAGCTCTTCCTCGACGAGTTGGGCGAGCACATGCTTGTCGAGAGGGGGGTGGAGGTCGATGCACTCCTCTGGCCGAAAATCCGAGGATAGGCGCATGATTTCCGTGGCGGGAGGCATGGCTTCGAGGCAGTCCGCGAGCAGCGCTGGTAAGCGCGAGGGGTGCATTTGGACGATTTCTCCAGCCATGAAGGAGCGGGCGAAGGCTGAACCCCGCGCGATCCTGAAATCGTGGAATTTAACTCCCTCGGTTTCGGTGCTCGCTGCGGCGCGTGCGCTCTCAACCATCATCTCGCGCGACTCTTCCGGCAAACCGAGCATGAGGTGCGTGGTTCGCCTGAGCCCGGCGCGGCGAGCGATCTCCATCGCGGTGCGATACGACTGCGCATCGTGATTTCGTTTGATGAAGGAGAGCGTCGGGTCATGCGAAGACTGCAGGCCGAATTCCACCCACATTTCGAAGCCGCGTACGGCGTACTCCGCGAGGAGCGCCGCCTTTGCCGCATCGAAACAGTCGGGGCGTGTTCCCACGATAATGCCCTTGAGCGCGTGCGGCGCAATGCGGAGCCGCTCCGCGACCCGAGGCGGCAGGCTCGGGCCACGGGTCTCGTAGAGCCCTTCGCTGGCGCGCGAAAAGGCATCAATCGCCTCATCGTAGATTCGCCGCAAGGTATCCGCAGGAGCATTGGTGCAGGTGTAGGCCTGGAAATAGAGGAAGAACGCTTTCGCGCCATATCTTCGCGCGGTGAACTCGAGGGCTCGCGCGATCTGCGCTTCAAGAACCGGAAGTTCGCGTTTCGATTTTTGGTACGCTGAAATGTTGCCGTCGGGCGCGCAAAATCGACAGCCGCCCAGAAGCCGATCAGCGCTCCGGTGGGGGCATGTGAATCCCGCATCGATTCCGAGCCTCCACACAGGCTGGCCATAGCGCTCTCTCAGGCACGCTGAGTGCCAGTGGATTCGTGTGCCTTCAAGATTCATACGGTTCCGCGAGTCCTGCGCAAAGTGTGCTTTTGCTGACGCATACGCATTTTCTATGGTACCATACTCCCCGATGGTTGAGCGACCGATGGCGAAGCGAATCAGGCAAATCATGCGAATCAGGCGATTCAGCGCATTCCGACGAGCATTCTGCGGTTTCGCGCTCATTTGTGCCGGCACTGCGCTGCTGCTGTCCTGCGCCCAAAAGCCCCAAGTCGCGATGATCTGGACGGACGTTCCTGAGTTGGCGGTCGCCGCGCAGATATTCAACCGAGAGAACGATCAATTCGCGGTCGATCTCGAGTATAAAGCCGAAGCGGCAACTGAACTCAAAACGACCACCGCGCCTCCGTCGCTTATAATCGCAAAATATCTGCTCTCAAAGCCAATCCTCAAGCGGTTTGACTCGATCGATGAGCTTTTTTCGAAGTATTATCTCGATCCCAACGATCTGTATCCGACGCTGCTCGACGCGGGCAGGCAGGGAACAAGCCGCCTCCTGGTGCCCGTTTCGTTCGACTGCATGCTCCTCGTAGAAAAAAAGCACGATGGCACGAGCTCGGGTGTAACCACGATCGATGCTGAAACCCTTGGGAGCTCCTCGCGGGCCTTCACCGCGCGCATAGGCGGCAAACTTAGCGCATTGGGCTTTTCTCCTCGCTGGGATTCAAGTTTCGCCGAAGATTGGATCCTTGCGGCTGGCGCGGGTTTTTCGGCAAATTCGAGCTGGAAATCCGCAGCGACACCGAAGCCGAACGATCCAAATTCATGGCCAATCCTGTGGAGCGGCGCACAGCTGTCAGCCTCGATTTCAGCGCTGTCGAAACTCAGCTCCGGCGCGACGGAAGAAGAGCAGAATGCCTTTTCATTCACGTATTTCAGCAAGCCAGGGTACCAGCTGCTCCTCGACAACCGGATTCTCTATTGGCCAATGAAGGCGAGCGATTACTTCAAATTGCCCTACACAGTGAAGCGGCAGCTGCAGTACAGGTTCCCGGTCATCGATCAGAAGATTCTCCTGACACCCGACACGAGATATATGGGAATTCCAAAGGGCGCCAAGAACAAGCGTGCGGCGCTGGCTTTCGCGCGCTGGCTTCTTGTTCCTGACAATCAGCGGAAAATCTGGAAAGAGATGGAAACCCAGCAGCTTCTGCCGGAATATATAGGACCCTTCGGTGGATTCAGCAGTCTCATCCAAATGAATAATCAGACTTTCCGAACCTATTTCCCGGAGTTCGCGCAGAATCCATTGATTGAGGGGAACCTCCCGACTCAATCTGCGCTCCCGGACTACTGGGACAGTTTTTCGAGGGACTTTTTGCGCCACTGGCTCGACCTCGCGCTTTCCGCACCTGCTCCAGACAGTGCGCAATCTATAGACGAGAATTTCCAGACTTCGCTCGAGCGCTACCTCGGCACCATGCCGGATTGGCTCAGCGCGGTTCGATAGGGGGTGCCGATATGGAGGCCATCGTGCACGGTGAGCGATATGCGCCGCCCGCCGCGGGATCTCATCTCATCCCTTCAGCTCATTGAATATCTCGGCGAATTCCTCAAAGCTTGAGCAGTGCACCGCCCGAGCCCTCAGCGGAGCTCCGCCGGGGAGCCCCTTGGTGTACGCGCAGAAGTGCTTGCGGAATTCCATGCACGCGCTCCTCTCGCCAAAGTGCTGTACCGCGAGCGCAAGGTGGTGCTCCATGGTCTCCGCGACGCGGCGCGGGCTTATCTCCCGAGCGCTGCCCAATTCGCGGAGCTCCGCGAAAATGAAGGGATTCCCGATGGCGCCTCTCGCGATCATCACGCCCGCGCACCCTGTGCGCGCGCGCATGTCGGCGGCAGCTCCCGCGCTGAAGACGTCTCCCGACCCGAATACCGGGACCGCCGCGCGCGCGCTGAGATCGCGTATCGCGTCCCAGTCTGCCTTGCCCGCGTAGCCTTGCGCGCGAGTGCGCCCGTGGAGAGTCACGGCGCAGGCGCCAGCCTCTATGGCCGCTTCCGAGGTTTCGAGGTAATTGATCGAGTCTTTGTCCCAGCCCGTACGAAGTTTGACGGAAATGGGAACAGGCGTGGCGTCGCGCATGGCCCGCACGATTTCGCCAATTTTTTCAGGGGTTTTCAGGAGCGCAGAACCCGCGCCCGCCTTGATGATTTTTGGAACTGGGCAGCCGCAATTGAGATCGATGACGACAGGCTTGTACACGCTGACGCTTTCAGCCGCTGTCGCGAGCGTCGCGGGATTCGCGCCGAAGAGCTGTATCGCGTACACCTTCTCGGCCGGATCGCGCTCGAGCAGTTCCTTCGTTTTTTTATGGCCTCGCACCAAGGCTTCGGCGCTCACCATCTCCGTGTAGCAGAGCGCGGCGCCCATTTCGGCGCACACGGCCCGAAACGCCGCGTCCGAATACCCGGCGACAGGGGCGAGAAAATAAGGAGCCTCCCACGCTCCTTCATCGAGGACAAAGGGGTGGGAGGCGCTGCTTCGGTTCATTGCGCTATGAATTCGTCAGGGGGTGAGCCTGAAGAATCGGCAGGCGTTCTGGTAGGTTGTTTCCGCGACTTCTTCGACATCGATATTGAGGAAGTCTGCGAGGAACTGCGCGGTGGAGGGCAGATACTCGGGCATGTTGCGCTTGTTTCTGTAATCCGCGGGGACCATGAACGGCGCCTCGCTCTCGAGCAGCACGCGGTCCAGCGGCAGGAAGGCCACCGTTTCGTGCAGATTCCTGGCGTTGCGGTAGGTCAGATTACCCGCGAACGAGAAATAGATGTCGAGGCCGAGATCGAGGATATCCGCGGCATACGCGGCATTCTCGGAGTAGCAGTGGAGCACGGCACCCGCGGGTGGCATGCGGTCTCTCAGGATATCGAGCACATCCCTTCCCGCCTCGCGGTTGTGGATGATGACGGGCAGGTTGAGCCGCGCGGCGATTTCGAGCTGGTCGATGAAGAGTTCGATCTGGCTCCGCTTATCGCCGAATTTGTGGTAGTAGTCGAGGCCGATCTCGCCGATGGCGATGACGCGGGGGAGTTTTGTCGCCTCTTCGATGTAGCGCTGCCAGTCGCGTCCCGGACTGCTGACTTCTGAGGGGGAGACGCCCACAGCGTGATAGACCTGTTCCGCGGGTTTCAAATTCTCATACACTTGTTTGAAATCCACGAGGCTGTTGCAAATGCTGACAATACGGCTGACACCGGCAAGCTTCGCCTGCTGACACACGAGAAGTTGTTCGATCGGGTCATCGTAAATAAGCCCGATGTGGGCGTGAGTATCAAAGTACCTCATGGCTTTTCCGATATAAAAATGGTGGGCAGCCCATACGGGCTGTCTTTTAATGTAACATGCGCCAGCCCAGGCGTCAACAGTGATTTATTTCACGAAGAATTGCGCGATTTTTCAGCTCTGTGGAACAGACGCTCCCGGCGCAACCTTCACATTTCGAAATCCTGCCCCAGATATGTTTCGCGCGCAAGAGGGTTGTCGATGATGCTCTGGGGCTCGCCGTGGGCCACAATAACGCCCCGGCTGATGATGTACGCGCGCGTGGTGATGGCGAGGGTGTCGCGCACATTGTGGTCGGTGAGCAGCACGCCAATGCCTTTGGCTGAAAGCGACCGTATGAGGAGCTTGATCTCGCGGATCGCGATAGGATCGATGCCCGTGAAGGGTTCATCGAGGAGCAGGAATTTCGGTTCGATGGCGAGGGCGCGGGCAATTTCGGTTCTTCGGCGCTCGCCGCCCGAGAGCGTGTAGGCGGGTTGCTTCGCCACGTGGGTTATTCCGAACTCCTCGAGCAACTGCGCTGTCTTTTTCCTGCGGTCTGAGAGAGAGAGCCCGCTCCGCGCTTCGAGCACGGAGAGAATATTTTCTTCAACCGTGAGCCTTCGGAAGATCGAGGCTTCCTGGGGGAGGTACGAGATGCCCAGCATCGCTCGCCGGAACATCGGAAGCCTGTCGATATGGAGGCCGTTGAACAGCACCATGCCGGCAGTCGGCTTCAAAAAACCGGCGATCATATAGAAGACCGTAGTTTTCCCGGCGCCGTTCGGACCGAGGAGGCCAACTACCTCGCCTGTCTCCATCGAGAAACTGACATCGGCGACTGCCTGAGTGCGGCCGAAATGCTTGCGCAGGTGAGAGGCTTCAAGTGTGGCGCCTGGCGTTGGACTCATTTGGATGGGGCGTTTTCCTTGGGGGTGATCGTGCCGGAGACTTCGCCCGAGACCTGGAGGTTGGACCAGTCGGTGGTAGCCGAGATCGCGTCGCCCTTGAGCGTTCCCTCCTGAGTGACCGCGACAGCACCGCCGTGGAGCTTGATCTCTTCGGTATCGCGGTTGTAATAGGCATACTCCGCGCGAATGGACATGTCTTCTTTTAACACAACCACCGAGACCGCCGCCTCGAAAATCGATTGCTGCTGGTCGAACCGGACCCACTCGGCATCGATGACCGTATTGTTCTTGGTATCGTTCACGGCGACTTTTCCCTGTGCGACGCCGATTTCAGTGTCGCGCTGGTAGTTGAGCTTCTGCGAGACGAGCGAGAAGCCCTTTTCGGTGTCGGTGACATTGACATTGCCGCTGCAGGCAACATTGACGTAGTCCTGGCCGCTGAGCTCGGCCCGATCGGCGGTGATGACGAGGCTTCCGGTGATGACCTTCACGGAACCGGTGAGAATGGTGTCCTGCTTATCTTTAGCCAGCACGCCCTGCACGCTCTTCGCGCTAAAGGTGATAGGTTTCTTGCCGCCGGTCGTCTGGGTTGGCGCGGTTGCGGTTCCCGTCGGTGCGGGGGGTGATGTTTGCGCGGGCAGCGGTGGAGGATTTGTCTGCGAAATGGCGAATTGCGTGGCTCCAAGCGCCATCGCAAGACTGAGCAGAATGGCACTCGATCGTGTTTTCATACTTGTATTATATATCATGTTACTGATAAACGGAACCGTTTACGCTGCCGCGGATTTCGTAATATTTCTGCTTCACGTCGAAGAGAAGGCCCTTGCCCGCCATAAGGAGCTGGTTCTTTGATTTTATGACAACCTCGGTTCCATCTGAAGCCTCAAAAATGTCGAGCGCGCGCTTGTAGGTGATCTGAGTCGTCTCGAATGAGACATCGCCGTCCGCGCTCACCACGTGGACAAACCCGGAGAACTCGGCGTCGCCGCTGGTCTCGTGGAAAATTGCCTTGTCGGCTTCACCGGTGGCGGCGATGGTTCCGTCCTCGGTGTTGTAGGTGATAAATGAGAGTCCGCCGATTTCGAGACGCTGCTCGTCCTCATACCAGGATGCTTCGCGCGCCTGGATCCGCATCGAGAGTTTCCCTGAGCGATACTCCTGGCGTGTCAGATTGGTGAAGCGGGCATCGGGTTCCTGGGTAGATGCCGCGTTGAGTGTTTCGTCGGGCTGTGGGCCGCACGAGGACAGGAGGAGCGCAAGCGCCACGAGTCCCGCAGCCCACCAGAAGAGGGCTGATCGGGACCGTATCCGGGAACCTGATTTCATACATGCGCTCCACGTCGAATCCGATGCGCGTTTTCCACCTATTTTTCAGCGTGGCGCAGTGCCGCTCCGATAAAATCTTTGAAGAGCGGGTGCGGCGAAGTGGGCCTTGATTTGAACTCCGGGTGGAATTGGACGCCTACGGACCAAGTGTGCGCCGGCCACTCGCAGGCTTCGACGAGTTCGCCATTGGGCGTTGTCGCGCTTACGGACAGCTTGTGTGCCTCGATATCCACGCGGAGGTCGTTGTTCACCTCGTAGCGGTGCCGGTGTCGCTCGCTTATCTGTTCCGCGCTGTAGCTCGATCGGATCTTCGACCCCGCCACGGTGACGGCGTCGTACGCGCCCAGCCGCATGGTGCCGCCGTAGTTCGTGATCTTCGTCTGCTCCTCGAGGAGGCACACGACGGGGTGGGTGGTGGACTTGCTGAACTCGGTCGAATGCGCGTCCTGCCAGCCCAGCACTGAGCGCGCGTACTCGATGACCATGATCTGCATGCCGAGGCAGATGCCGAAGTAGGGAATATTGTGCTCGCGCGCGTATTGCGCCGCCCGAATCATGCCCTCGATGCCCCGCTCGCCGAAACCGCCGGGGACGAGAATACCGTGTATGTCCTTGAAGATGGAGGCGAGGTCGGCCTTGGGGTCCTCGAGCCGGGACGAGTCGATTTTTTCGATCTCAAGTCCGGCGTGGTGGGCGATGCCACCGTGGGTGAGCGCTTCCCAGATCGACTTGTAGGAGTCGTGGAGGTCCATGTATTTCCCCACCACGGCGATTTTTACCTTGCGGTTCGGTTTGATGACCGCCTGCACGACGGATTCCCACTTGCTGAGCTCGGCGTGCCGGCTCTCGACATTCATCTTCTTCAACAAAAACGCGTCGAGCTTCTGATTGAAATAGATGAGCGGAACTTCGTAGATGGTCGGCGCGTCGTAGCCGCTGATGACGCCCTCTTCCTCGATGTTGGTGAAGAGCGAGATTTTGCGGCGCAGATCATCGCTGAGCGGCTTTGCGGAGCGGAGGATGACGGCGTCCGGCTGGATCCCCAGTTCCTGAAGCTCCTTGACCGCGTGCTGTGTGGGCTTTGTCTTGATTTCACCGCCGGATACGGAGGGCACGAGCGTCACATGGATGGATATGGCGTTCTGTTTGCCGTATTCATGGATGAGTTGCCGGCAAGCCTCGAGGAAGGGGACCGACTCGATGTCCCCGACGGTTCCACCGATCTCCACGATGGTCATATCGACCTCTGCGTTGCTGGCGACCGCGAGAATACGCTGCTTGATCTCGTTGGTGATGTGGGGCACGACCTGAACGGTGCGGCCGAGGTACTCGCCCGCGCGCTCTTTCTCGATGACCGCCTTATAGACCTGGCCTGTGGTGATCGAGTTCGCCCTGCTGAGCTTTGCGGTGGTGAATCTGCCGTAGTTGCCGAGATCGAGGTCTGTTTCAGCGCCGTCGTCGGTGACATACACCTCACCGTGCTGATAGGGGCTCATAGTGCCGGCATCGACATTGAGGTAAGGATCGATTTTTACCATTTGAACGGTAAAACCGCGCGCTTCCATGAGCGCGCCAATCGAGGATGCCGCGATCCCTTTCCCAAGAGAAGAGCACACCCCTCCGGTGACAAATATAAGCTTTCTCATGGGTTTTCAGTATCACAAATATTCGGTCGCACTGTCAATCCTCGGCCGAGGATGGTATATACTGAAGCGTGATGAATCACGAGCAACTGTTGGCCCGAGGATTGGCGGCACTCGACTTCGATATCTCGAGCGGAATACTCGAGGCGCTCTCGACCTATCTCGATGAGATCGAGAAGTGGAATCCGCTCTATGGGCTCGTGAGCGCGGAGGGCGAGGAGCTCATCATCAAACACGTCCTCGACAGTTTAGCTCCCTGGCGCGTGCTCGCCGAGGCGCTCAATGAGATCGACAGAAGCCTGGCGGAGGGCTTTGATGGCGCTAGTGGCGCTTTCCCAGCGGCAGCTGTGTGCCCACCAGGCTCTGCGGCGCGAACGAAGCTCGCGATCACTCCGGCCACCGCAAACTCTGTGCCCTCCGCGCGTGTCGCGGATATTGGAACAGGGGCGGGTTTTCCCGGTATTCCTCTCGCGCTGGCGTTCCCCAAACGCTCCTTCATCCTGATTGAGAGGCTCGAAAAGCGGATTCGATTTCTCGAGAACATCGCGGCCATTCTCCGGCTCAAGAATGTGGACATTCGTCAGACCACCTTCGAAAATGAGCGCGACCCGCTCCAATGCGTCGTGTTCCGAGCGCTGAAGCCCTTTGGCGATAAAAAATTATTTCGATCGATCTGGAAACGGCTTGAGCCGGGCGGTGTTCTCTGTGCCTATAAAGGGAAGGTCTCCCACTCCAGGCTCGAACTCGCGGAACTCGGGAGCGACCCTGTGCTCAACTCGCTCGCGGCGAACGCGCAGATCATTCCGGTGTGGGTCCCATTCCTCGATGAGGAGCGCTGCGTAGTGCTCGCGAGAAAACCGCGCTGAGCTAGACGAGTGCCGAGGGCGAAGAATCGACCCTCGCGGTCGACCGCTACGCAGAGGGTTGCTCAACGATAAACGAGCGGAGCGAAATGGTCGAGTTCTGAAATGCGTCGTAGATGAAGCTGATCCGATCTCCATCAGTTTTGAGGGCAAGCGTGGCGATCGCGGGCAGGATGTGCTCGGGCGTAGGGATGGCGGGGGATCGCCCGAGGTTCTGAAGCGCATATTCGCTGAGAGCAGACACGCTTCCAGACTCGATTATCTCCGCGATTTTTTTATCGCTCTCAATTGCCCATGCGGGCGGTTTCGTGTCGATATTCTTGCTCATTTCGTAGAGATTGTGCACGAGTCCGCCGCTCCCGATCATGAGCACGCCCTCTTCTCTCAATCGAGAGAGGCTTTTTCCAACCGTGATTATTTTTGTGGTGTCGATGTGAAACGAGAGGCTGACCTCCACGACGGGGATGCTTGCGTCTGGGAACATGTGCACCAAAATGCCCCACACACCCGTATCGATGCCACGGGCAGGGTCTAGTGAGGCATCGATATTGGAGGCGCGTAACAGCTCGAGAATGCGTGCCGCGAGAACAGGATCACCCGATGGTTCATAGCGGATTTCGTGGAGTTCCTGATGGAACTCTATGCTGTCGAAGATTTGGCGCGGATGCTGTGTGCCAGTGACGCGTATTTCGGGAGTACTCCAGTGGGCGGAGATCACCGCGACCGCGCGCGGCGCGGGTATTCGGGCACCGAGCTGCTGGAGCGCCCGCGAGAATTCATTCGTGAGCGCCGCGTTGATGGCGAGTCCATGCCCAATGAATACGGCAGGCATTGCGGTCATTGTCCTGGTTTCTCCTTCTTTATGTAGCATAGTCCACGAGGAAGGCGGACGCAATCGAAGCGGCTTTTCGCGCTTCGAGGAAAGCGGTGGCTGGGCAGCCGAAGCGGTGCGGTCTTGTCTCCCCAGCAATTTCGCGTGACGCGCGAATCAGGCGTGAAAATGCCAGAATCGGGCGCGCGAAATGTCTGCGCGATCTCCGATAAAGGAGAGGCCTTCCTGACAGAGAAGCTCTTTTTTCATCTCAATGCCCCCTTGATAGCCTGCCAGACGTCCACTTGAAGAGATGACCCGGTGACAGGGGACGAGGATGGGAAAGGGGTTGTGGGAGAGGGCGCTGGCAGCGGCTCTCGCGCCTTTGGGCGATCCGGCAGCGGCCGCGAGTTCACTGTAGGTGCTGATATATCCAAAAGGAATCGTTGCTTCGAGCGCAAGGACGAGGCGCTGAAAGGGTGGAAGCTTGTCAAGGCTCTCCTCGAAAAGCTCAATCGGGGATGGAAGGGGCGCGCCGGAGAGTATCGATACAATGATTTCGGAGGCGGACGCGATCGAAGCGGGAAGCTGTCTGCTTTTCGCGCATGGCTGTGCTCCGGGAAACGCGATGCGCGCGAGCTGATAGTCTGGGGCGCCCTGGCGCGGCAGGAATACTCGCAGAATTTTTACGTGGGGTTCCTCAGTCCAGAACAGGAGGATGTCGCCGAAGCGCGAACCGAGCGCCGTGTAGAGGGGCGCGTCCTGCGCGGACGCTGCGTGCCTTGAGTGTGTCACAATGCTTCCTCTTCCTCGCTGGGGTGAATGCGGCGCGCGCGGATGCCTTGATTGTCTCCAGCGAGCGGAAGAGCCCGCCAAGACCGTGTCGCGCGGCTGGCGATCGCGGTGGAAATGGAAGCGGCGGTGCGAACCATGGCGTCGGTGGGCGACGCTGTGCCGCGTTCGAGATGTGCGGGCGGTTCTTGAGTGTCGAAGGCGGCCAAAATTGTCGGCCCCGAGCCTGAGATCCACACCGCAGAGCACGCGTGTGCTCGGCACACCTCGGTAACGATATCGAAATCGGCGATGAGTTTGCCCCGGTATGGCTCGTGGACTCTATCTTCGCAGGCGAGACGCAGGAGTCCGGCGTCGGCCTTTTCAATCGCGAGGGCCATAAGCGCGGCGTGCGACAAGGCGTGCACGACATCGCCGCGTGGATAGCTGTCCGGGAGCGCACGCCGCGCCACGCTCGTCTCAAGATTGAAGTCTGGAATACAGGCCACATACCGCCACGACTCAGGCAGGCAGGAACGGCTCACCAGTATGTCCTCTCCGGAGATCGCCGCTGCAGTGAAGCCGCCCAAGATAGCCGGCGCGGCATTGTCGGGGTGGCCCTCGATGTCGGTCGCGGCGCGCAGGAGAAAGCGCGCGTAGTGCGGCGCGTGAAGCAGGGCGCTGAGATCGTAGAGAGCGCTCCCGCTTGCCGCAGGTGTCTCGTCTCGACGCTTCTCTTGCGTGAGCAGCAGCGCCGCGGCCGCGCCGGCGACCGCGAGCGAAGCGCTCGATCCGAGGCCCCGCGCCGGCGGTATTTCCGATATGAACCGCAATGCGACTCGCGGAACCGGAGCGCCGAGCTTTTCGCAGGCGTGCCGAAATGAGCGTAAAAAGAGATTGTCGTCGCTAGCCCATTCGGGCGGGCACCCCTCTACGCGGTTCTCTGGGGAAATCTCGACGCGAAATGTATTGGCGAGCCCGAGCGCAAGGCCGAGGCAATCGAATCCAGGTCCAAGATTGGCGCTTGTCGCCGGTACGTGGAGTTCGATCATGGCGTGCTCCTCGCGAACGCGGCGAGCATGGGAACGAGCGTCGCCTCTTCGGCGACCTCAGTGTGCGATACCGTGGCATGTTCGAGCGCGGCAATGGGCTTGGGCATAGATTTTCCCGTGACCGCGGAGAGCTGCCTCGCGAGCTCCAGGTCTTCGCCGGCTTTAAAAGCGGCAGGTGAAAGGCCCTGCAGCGCCGAGAGGCAGGGGATAGGAAATTTAAAGGGGCTAGCCGTGGCCGCAACCACAACGGGAACCGCCGTGCGGTCCGCCGAGGCGCGCCACCGCGCGTGGGCGACCTCGCAGGCAACCGCCGTGTGCGGATCGACGAGCACAGCGTGTTCCTGCCACATGTGACGAATCATCGCGATCGTCGCGCTGTCATCCGCCCACCCCGCCGAAAAGTCGTTGAGATTCGCGCGGCCCGCGCGCTCCAGCTCGAATCGACCGGCGGTTTCGAATTCGCGCATGAGTTCCGCAGTGCGCGTGGCGGCCGCCGAGGAATCTTCTGCCTGCGCGTGGTAGATCAGCCTTTCCAGATTGCTCGATACCAGAATGTCCATCGAAGGGCTGAGCGTTTTCGAAAAATCTCTGCGCCGATCGTAGACGCCAGTGGCGAAAAAATCGTGCAGTATTTTATTTGAGTTTGAAGCGCACACGAGCCGTCGGATCGGCAATCCCATCAACTTTGCGTACTTCGCGGCGAGAATGTCGCCGAAGTTGCCACTCGGCACTACGACATCGAAGTTCTCGTCGGGCCCGATGACGCCCGAGAATCGAAGGTCGCGCCATGCTTTCACATAGTATACGATTTGCGGCAGCAGCCTTCCGATATTGATGGAGTTGGCTGAGCTTAGGCGAATCCCCTTGAACGGCGAGTCGCTCGTGGCGGCGGTCTGGAATATGCGCTTCACCGCGCGCTGCGCGTCGTCAAAATTGCCCCGGAGTCCGGTGACGAATCGGCCCTCTCTCGGGACGGAGGTCATCTGAAGCCGCTGAATCTCGCTTGTTCCCTCAGAGGGATAGATGACGGCGATGTTGATCCTGGGCTGCCCGCCGAGACCCGCGAGCGCAGCGGATCCTGTGTCGCCCGAGGTGGCGGTGAGTATCAACACGGGTTCACGGATGCCCTGTTTGTCGAGGCTAGTGCGAAGCAGGTCTCCCAGGAGGCTGAGCGCGATGTCTTTGAACGCGCAGGTCCTGCCGTGAAAGAGCTCGAGGAGGAAGAGGGGAGCGCCTTCCCCTCCGCGATCTCGCGCTGTGGCCTCCACGCGCGCGGCTCCATGCGGGAGCTCCCCGGTTTCTCCGCGTTCGAGCGAGCCGGCGGGAATGAGGGGAGCGATTTCTGGCACACTGAAGTTCGCGCGCTCACCGCTCGCCGAATAGGCTTTTTCTATGAGGGGGCGAAGCTCGGCTTCGCTCCAGTCAAAGTAGGGAGACATCACAAGCCATGCGAGGTCTGCGTAAGTCAGATTCCGTTCGAATCGCGCTTCAGGACGAAGCGTCGGGATCCTGGATGGAACAAAGAGGCCGCCGTCTTCCGGCATGCCCCGGACGATCGCGTCCGCGATATGCGTTGAAACGCGCGCGTTCCGTGTACTCGTGTAGCGAACTTCCATATGCACGAGCATATAGGACTCGTGAACATGAGAAAAGCCCGCTCCGAAACGGGGCGGGCTTTAGAATTGGAGATCGATGAAAAAGTCAGCCTGATGTTTGCGGTGTCAGGCCAGCAGATTCAATCGTTGATTACACCTTGTTGAAATCGAGCGGAACCGAGGCGTCGCGCTTGCCGAGTTCGATGTTCAGCATGAAGAGCCCCTGCGCGGAGTTGCCGAGGAGATCGATATTCTGGAGTATCTCGGCGGCGTTTTTCTCTTCCTCGACCTGCTCGCTGATGTACCACTGCGCGAGCGCCTGGGTAGCATAGTCCTTTTCCGCGACAGCGAGATCCATGATCTCTCTAATGCTCGCGGTGACGCCCTGCTCGTGGGCCAGCACATGCTGGAAGAGCGGCTTGATTTCCTTTTCCTTGAACTCCGGCACTTCGATCGCGCGATAGCTTACCGTCGCGTTCTGGTCGTGAAGATACGAGGCGAATTTCATCGCGTGGAACATCTCCTCGTGGTACTGCACGGTGAGCCACTTCCCAATGCCAGAGTATCCGAACTCTTTCATTTTCGCAGACATCGAAAGGTAGAGATATGCCGAAGACATTTCGCGGTTAATTTGTACGTTGATTCGATCGATCATTTTTTGTGAAAGCATTATGTTCCTCCATTTATTAACTCTATTCTAGGCGAATATATCGCTTGCAGAGTAAATATAGTCAATTTGAAGGCTGGCGGCAAAACAAGCTCGCGCGGACATGCGATGTCGCGAATTATGCTCGGCTGGAAAGCTCGGCGTGGCGGAAGCAATCGATTAAATGATCGTTTACAATGCCGATGGCTTGCATGTGCGCGTAGATGGTGACGGAGCCCACAAAGGAGAAGCCTGCGCCGCGCAATTCCTTGCTGATTGTGTCGGAAAGTGGGGTGCTCACCGGTATCTGGGAGACGGTGTTCCAGTGGTTCACGATTGGCCTGTTCTCGGCAAAGCGCCAGATCCAGGAATCGAAGGAGCCATAGCGCGCTTGCAGTTTGAGAAAGGATCTTGCGTTGGTGATGGCTGCCTCCAATTTTCTCCTGTTGCGGATGAGCCCCGGATTTGTGAGGAGGCTCTCCACATCCGCGTTCGAGAAGGAAGCGATAGTTTCCGGATCGAAATTGGCAAAGGCGTGGCGGTACGCTTCCCGCTTGTAGAGTACCGTACGCCACGAGAGGCCTGCCTGCTGGGTTTCAAGGAGCAAAAATTCGAAGTGAGTACGCTCGTCGTGGACCGGCGAACCCCACTCTTCATCGTGGTATCGCACGTAAGTCGGGTCGTCTCCGCACCAGGGGCATCTATACATGACGAGGATATTACCATAGAAAAAGCAATTTTTGTATTGATTTAGGAGCATAAGTCCATATAATGAAAAAT
>Ga0172369_10001054_pt1 | contig 40556 bp, 40 predicted proteins | sample LakKiv25m_FD_114539 | JGI IMG/M metagenome (GOLD analysis project Ga0172369, IMG submission 114539) | Freshwater microbial communities from Kabuno Bay, South-Kivu, Congo - kab_022012_11.25m | ecosystem: Environmental > Aquatic > Freshwater > Lake | place: Democratic Republic of the Congo... | reverse complement strand
ATCGAACAACTATGAGATCAAGGATATGAGCACCTTATAGATTTTGTTTGGCGAAATACTTGATCGAACAACTATGAGATCAAGGATATGAGCACCTTATAGATTTTGTTTGGCGAAATACTTACGAGCGCAGCCCTTGCCTAAAGCGCAAGGGCATTGATCAAACGATAGTGAAAGCAAGGATAAGAACAACTTAAGAGATATTATTGGGCGGAAGAGCTGGGGCTGACTAAACGTGTTTTCATGGAGATCTGAGGATTTTCCGGGCTGGAGGCAGCAGCAGGAGAGAACCTTCCTACCAAGCCAACATCCACCGCCGCACCCTGGTCGGTAATCCTAATGTAAAACCCATTGCCTGGAGATTGCGGCATAGTGTTATCAGCTACAACCCCGGAGATTATTTTAGTGCCAAGGGTTTCCGGTGAGCTAAATGGACAGGTGCCTCCATTTGCGGTACAGGTTGCCGTAAGGGTATTTGAAGAAAGGGAATAATCAATCCAGCCATCATCCGTAAGGACAAGCGGAGTTTGTGTATCTGAATCCCTTAAATCAACGTAAACGCGAAACCCGGTAGCGCCAGCAGACGATGGGCCCGGGTAAAATCGTATAGCATTCCCGGCAAAATTACCATTGGACATCTGCACATATTTGCTCATGTGTTCCATAGCGTAAGAAATCTCATTTTGCACTTTAGCCCGCCTATCAGAGCTGATGACATGATGGTTGCTAAATAGTTCGATGCTAAAAAATCCTAAAAGGACAAGAGACATCAAGACTATGGCTATAATTAACTCTATAAGAGAAATACCGGATTCATTATCAGGCATAAGCATAATAAAAATTAATTCTCAGTCCAGCCGACCTTGGCGGTTACCCGGCGTAAATCTGTTCCTGAGGCATAGCTTACATTATATTCGGCCGTATAAACAATATTATTTACTGATCTTTCTGATGGGCAGGCTGGATTTTGCGTATGGCCGCCATCGGCATCGCAATAAGTGGTATAATTACTCCCTACTATTCTTAAGGCATTAGCAGCGGTATCCCAGTCGTTCTGACGCACATGCAACTGGAGCGGCTCAAGAAAAAGCTTCCCCATTTCGCCGCTGGTAATACGCTCCCGGGAATGCACCACATGGCGTTTGCCTGCGACAAAAACACTGGCCAGCCCTGACATCACCAGTGCAAATATTAACGTTGATATAATTACTTCGAATAGTGTAGTAGAACGTATATTGCGGATTAGGGGCATTCCGTACCAGTACAAGAAGGGGTACTCCCGCTAAAAGTTAAGGTCCAAACCCTGCTGCTGCTCGGTAACCGCGAAGCAGTTGCCTGGCTGTCATCACCATCTACCTCATAAGTCCAGGATAACGCGCCAGTAGGCAGATTAACCCTTAAGTAAGTATTTATATCAGCAATTACATCGGTAGCCCCAGAAGAAGGATAATAAAAACCTGACTCCATCTTATAAATCTTCTCTGCCGCCTGAATAAGTGCCAGGTTAGCTTTAGCTTCCTTATCCAGTACCCGTTCCTTGCTAGTGCCAAATCCAGGTAGGGCTAAAGCAGCCAAAATACCGATAATTACAACTACAACTATTAACTCTATTAAACTAAAGCTTTTTTTATTCAGCACTTTCAACTATCCCCCTAATATCCCGAACTGCCTCCCCATACACCAGCAGGAGTCAAGGTTTTAGTATAGGCAACAGAACTGCCCGGGGTTTTGCCTGTTCCTGTACCGCATCTAGTTGCGGTACATGTACCTGTGGCTGCAGAGCAAGCATAAGAAAAGAAATGCGTAGTGCCTGTACAATCTGACGGAGCTGATACGCCTAAGCCGGCTAAAGCCGCATAGGCTCCGTTCTCCATCTCCTCCGCCACTTCCGCGGACCTTAAAGAACCTAATATAATTCTTGCTTCAGCAGCGCGGCCCTTTTCTACTACCTTGGTATACTGCGTCATACCTACGGAAGCCAGAATACCGACGATAATGATAACTACGATTAACTCGATAAGCGTAAAACCTTTCCGCATTTTACTCCTCCTCTTCAAAACAATGCAGGCTACCCGCTAAAACCAGGCAAAGATAAAATAGCCCGGATATGAATTAATAACCTGAAGATCCTCCCCATACACCAGCAGAAGTTAAAGTCTTGGTATAGGCAACAGAACTGCCCGGGGTTTTGCCTGTTCCTGTTCCGCATCTAGTTGCGGTGCATGTACCTGTGGCTGCAGAGCAAGAATAAGAAAAGAAATGCGTAGTGCCTGTACAATCTGACGGAGCTGATACGCCTAAGCCGCCTAAAGCCGCATAGGCCCCGTTCTCCATCTCCTCTGCCACTTCCGCGGACCTTAAAGAACCTAATATAAGCCTGGCTTCAGCAGCGCGGCCCTTTTCTACTACTTTGGTATACTGCGTCATACCTACGGAAGCCAGAATACCGACGATAATGATAACTACGATTAACTCGATAAGCGTAAAACCTTTTTTCATTTTACTCCTCCTCTTTCGTTAGATATTTTAAACCCTCTTCTTGAAATTGTCAATAACTATCCTCCGATTTTTGAAATCTCAAATATCGGCAGAAATATACCGGTAATCATAATACCAATAATACCGCCAATAAAAACCAAAACAAAAGGCTCAAACATAGCGACAAAACGCGCAAGGAAGACCTCGCAATATTCTTGATAAAATATATTAATCTTCTTGAACATCTGCGGAAGCTCCCCGATCTCCTCGCCTATACTTACCATCTGAATAAACATCGGGTCAAAAAAAGCGCTTTTCTCCAAAGGCTCGCGCAAAGATTTTCCCTCTCGTACATCATCCTTAATGTTTCGAATAATATCCGCCATAACCAAATTACCCACGCTGCGTTCCGATATTTCCAGGGAATAAAGAATGGGCACCCCTGATTCCAATAGTGTAGACATTTCGGAAGAAAATCTTTCCACATTCAAGGCCAAAAAGAATTCGCCAAATACAGGCAGTTTAAATTTGAAATTCTCAAAATTCCTTCTGCCGGTTTTAGTTTTAATGTAATTCTTGAAAGCAAAAATTGCCCCGCCCGAAACCAGAAATATCGCAATCATATTAAACCTTAAAAAATCGCTGACCTTTAATAAAATCTGCGTCAGTAAAGGCAATGTAATATTGAAACCTTTAAATATCTCTGCGAAGGTAGGGACTATTTTTACTGCCATTAAAAATAATGCCCCTAAACCTGCACTCAGCAGGATTGCCGGATAGATCAAGGCCGAAATAACCTTTCCCCTGAACTCCGCATCTCTTTCCAGGTATGTAGCCAGGCGGCTTAAGACTACCGCCAAATTCCCGCTTGCCTCTCCGCTTTCAACTAAGTTCACCCAAAGATCCGAAAAAACTTTTGGATGCTTGACCATTGCCTCATGAAAACTTAAGCCCGCTTCCATATTTTTTTGTAAATCCAAAACAACCGAATAAAGCTTCTTACTAACCACCTGCTTAGAGATTATATCAAGGCTCTTAAGTATAGTAACCCCTGCCCCGAGCAAAGTCGCCAGCTGCCGGCAGAAGAGAGTAAGGTCGGCTCCGGTAATCCGGTCGCGCTTCTGCTTAAGCTTAACCTTTAGGTTCGTGGTCTTGCTTACGCCGTTGGTAAAAGCCTCAGTGTTCTCGGGAATAACGCTGATTACAATTAATCCCCGAGCCTGGATCTTGCTCACTACCTCTTCCTGGTTTAATCCCTCCTCTATCCCGGTTTCTTTGGCGCCCAGGCTATTCCTGGCGATATAATAAAATTTCAACATTACTCTACTCCCAAGGTAACGGAGAAGACTTCCTCTAAAGAAGTTATCCCGCTCTCAACTTTTTTAATCCCCGACTCATAAAGTGTTTGCATACCCGCAGCCCTGGCTACCTCGCGTATCTTTTGATAAGAAGCCCTTTGATTAATTAAATCCTGGATTTCTATAGTACAAGGCATAACTTCGCAGATATTCGTCCTACCCCTATAACCCGTGTTATTGCATTTAGCGCATCCTTTATGCCGGTAAATTAACTCCCCCTTAATATTTGCCCCTTTTAGTTGTTCAGGAGTAGGTTCATAAGCCTCCTTACATTCTAAGCATAATTTTCTAATCAGCCTCTGGGCAATAACTATCAGCAGAGAAGGAGCAAGCATATATGGCTCAACACCAATATCCATAAGCCGGCTTGCCGCTGAAGGGGCATCATTAGTATGCAAGGTAGTTAAAACCAGATGCCCGGTAAGCGCCGAACGAATGCAGATTTGGGCAGTTTCTAAATCACGGACCTCCCCTACCATCATAATATCCGGATCCTGGCGCAAAAAACTACGCAAGGTAGCGGCAAATGTAAGCCCGACCTCCGGCTTAATCTGAACCTGATTTATTCCGTCAATCTTATACTCTACAGGGTCTTCTACGGTAACAATATTCTTAGATGAATTCTTAATTTCATTTAGAATAGCGTAAAGAGTAGTTGATTTTCCGCTGCCGGTAGGGCCGGTAATAAAAATCAGGCCATACGGCTGATTAATCCCTTTACGTATATGCTCCAGTTGTTTAGCGTCAAAACCGGCGGAATTTAAATCCAAGACCTTGCTGCCGCGGTCCAGTATCCTCAATACCGCTTTCTCCCCATAGATGGTCGGAATAATGGAAACTCGGATATCAATCGGCCGGTCATTAATACGCACCAGAATCGCTCCGTCCTGCGGAAGGCGTTTTTCCGCGATATCCATCTTTGCCAATATCTTTACGCGCGAAACAATCGGCAGATGCAGATGTTTTGCCGGCGGAGGTATTTCGCAGAGTTTTCCGTCAATGCGGTACCTTAAAGAAGTCTTCTCCTTAAAGGGCTCTATATGTATATCCGAGGCACCTTCTTCAATTGCCTGCCTGATAATCAAATCCACTATCTTGACAACAGGCGCCTCTTCGGCTCGGGCAATCAGTTTGTCCAGGCTTAATTCCTGCCCCAGGTCATCCCCCGAATCCTGCATTGTCGCGTCGATATTATAGCTGGACTCAACAGCATCCCGCAACATTGCGGACTTACCGTAAAACTCTTCAATTGCCTTCTTTATATCCGAGCGCGTGGCAATAACCGGATTAATCTCGCAACCCGTAAGTTTCTTTAAATTATCAATAAGAATAAAATCCAGGGGGTCAAACATCGCCACGGTAAGCGACCTGAGCGTACGCGATAAAGGCAATACATAATTCTTAAACGCGAATTCCTGCAAGATCAAGTGCTCAAGCCCCTGACCTCCTACCGGCTTAAGCATACCCGTGCCAAGAGTGAAAAAAGGAACGTTCAGCTGTTTTCCCAGCGCAGCTACAATCTGGTCCTCATTCACCATATCAAGCTTGATTAATATCTCGCCTAACCTGCCGGACTCCTGCCTTTGAACGCTGATAGCCTTCTCCAGCTGACTAGGCGTGATCAAGCCTTCTCTTATAAGAAGCTCTCCTAATCTTAAGTACTTATCTCTTTGCATGCTTATCGCTTTTTATCGAAATTATTCAAGCTAGAGTTGATCAAATAATCACGGTTAACGTGGGTAACTGCACTCTGCTCGCGGATAGGCAGGCTGAATCTTTGCATCTGCTCCAACTTCACCTGACCGCCTTTAATAATACGGGGGGTAATAAAAACCAAAAGCTCCCTTTCCCTATCCTTATCCTTATTCTTATGCCTGAACAAAAGTCCGACTACGGGGATATCCCCTAAGATAGGCAGTTTGGTTAAAGTTTCAGACCTGTCATGGCGGATCAAGCCTCCGATAACCACAGTCTCGCCGTCTTTAATCCTTACTGTTGACTTGGTAGAGCGTTCTTCAGGATCTTTATAAGCAGTGTTAAAGGTGCTGGTAGTAGCATCCTTTACCTTAGGATAAACAAACATGGTTATATCTCCGTTATCAGAATTGATTTGCGGAGTTACCCTAAGCGATACACCGGTCTCTACTCTTTCAGCGCTGGTAGTAGTTGTTGAAGCTGTGCCCTGCCCCTGAGTATCAGTAATTGAGCCAACCGCTTCATTAGTGGTAATCTTTATCTCTGCGGTTTCATTATTCAAAGTCATAATCCTTGGCCGGGCCAATACTTTAGTATCGGATTGTGTCTTTAAAAAATCAACCTGGACCTGATAGGGGTTGCCTGTAGCTGTGCCTTCATCATCCACTGACCCCGGGTTAATGCTCATACTTCCTTTTCCGGCATCAAGAATTTTACTCCAGCTGCCAAAAGGGAACCCCATACTTGCCGAGGCGCCGTAAATAAATGCCGTAAAAGGTGTTTGCCCAAATTTGGCGCCCATTTTATCTATTGAATTCTTACTCACATCGAGCATCTCCACCTCTAACATAATTTGCGGTATTTCAATATCCAGAGAGATAATTACCTGGCTGATAATCTTCATGCGCGCGGGCGTATCCGTAACAATCAGGCTATTAGTGCGAAAATCTTCAACTAATGAACCGCTGGAAGAAAGTAATTTTTTTATAGAGTAGGTAATCCCGGACTCATCTTCTGATTTCCATTTACCGCTCGTAGTGCCTGAACTTGAAGAACCGCTCTCGGATTCAGAACTTATAGAATTTGACGCCTCCTCCTTCAGAGAAGATGACGAAACACTGGCATGTTTCAAATAAAACACCTTGGTAATTGTCTCGGCCTCCATCTTCCCCCAATCCTTAACCACAAAAATATTGGCCTTTTTGTCCAGTTCGTAAGAAAGGTTATTAGCGCTGAAGATTTTATCCATTGCCTGGCTTAAAGGGACCTTATCAAGATAAAGGGTTACCTTCCTATCAGCCACTGCCTCAGAGGCAATAAAATTAAGGCCAGACTGCATGGATAGCATCTTAAGCGCGTCCTTTATGCCTACATCCTGGAAATCCATGGAAATAATCGGCTCGGAATCCGCAGGAGGCTCCTGCGACTGCGCATTCAGATGCGGGATAAAAAATACGCAGACGATTGAAAAAATAAATACGAATATCAATAAAGTCTTTTTCATTTTTCCTCCTTATTCACTTTTTCTGAAATTGAAGTGCTCCCGGGGTTGGCCAAAACGGCCTTCCTTCCGGCGAAATCTAAAGTAATGCCTTTTTTATCTATATTTACTATTTCAACTCCTTCTATTGAGTCTCCCACTCCTAATACCTTATTATTAATGATCGCCTGCGGGAATTTGCCTCCCCAGATCAACCCTTGCACCTTAAATTTATCCAGGCTGGGTAAAGGTTTTTCCGGCTCGATATTTTCTAACGGTGATTGAATTTTTTGCTCCTCTTTTTCCTTTTTTTCTTTTTCCGCGGCTAACTGGAACAGGTCGCTGAACGGATCGCGTAAATCCCCGGAGGTATATTCAATCACTGGGCGCGAAATTACCCCGTCATTATTGCCTTCCGCGAAAAGCAGGCTTGCAAAACCCGCAAGTAAAATTAAAATTGCCCCAAACAGCCTGTCTGTTCTTCTCATATTATATACTAGTGATGGTACTTATCTTTAAACCGATATCCAGGTCTTTTTCCGAGTTTTTACCGGACTGGCCGGTTCTATCTGTAGTAATATTGACGTCTTCCACAAGGAACAAATCCTTATAATTCTCAACTTTGCTGATAAACTGCCCCAGGGCATGGTAGTCAGCGACCCTCACTACTATCAAAAATGAAGTCCTTATATAATCCGGATACTGGCGTTCGCTTCCGGGCTTAACCGAGATTATTTTAACCCTGGTATCCTTGGCGATATCGGTCAATGAACCGATAACTGAACCCAAATCCTTCCTGCTAAAGGTCTGCTTATAGCTGTTAATCCTTTTCTCTACCCGGTCTAAGCTTTCAATTACCTCGCTCTTTTTTATTTCCTCGATTTTATTTTCCTCTAAAGAAGCAAGCTGCTGGCTTTGCATACCATATAAATAAAGAGAAGCAAATATCGCCAGTAATATAACCCCAATATTTATAATTTTATTCTTATTCTTGCTGAAGAAGTCGATCGTTATCATCTTTATTTTTCTCCGGATAATTTCTGCAAGCAATACTAAAGGTCGCCACGCTTTTATCCAAGATTGCCTTACGGTCAACAGAGGTGATAGTTATTTCTTTAAAGTTATTGGAAAAAAACTGATTCGCCTTAAGATTAGATAAAAATGTGCTTACCGCCTCAAATTCCTTATCGCTATCACCCAGATAAGCCTGCCCTTCAATAACAACTTCGGGCCTGCCGTCTTCTCTGCGCATAGAACTGAACTTAGTCAACCAGGTTCCTTCCGGCAAAGAGCGAGGAATAATATCTAAAAAGTAGGTAGCATACAACTGGTCTTTAATTAGGCCGTCTAAATTACCCAGTTTCTTTTTGAGGTTTTTGTCCCGGGCGGCTAAAACCGTGTAATCTTCTCCCGCCGAAACTGAAGCAACCTTTGGCCTTTTATCTTTTATAGTATTTAATTCCTCGCGCACCGGCTGTATCCTGTATAGGCCATAACCAAAAGTAGCTGCGCATATTAAAATACCCAGAAGGATGATTTTTAAATCAACCTTTACCCCTTCCATAAAGGAAAAAATGTCTTCTCTGCCTTTAGCGCCATCCGCCTTTAAGCGGGTACTCAGAAGGTTGATCTTTATTTTTAAAGGTGAATCCTTAAAAAGTACGGACCCAAAACTTTTAGCGAGGATTGAAGAGTAGGAAGCCCCTTTGCCTAAAACCCTGCTGGAGTCAATAAATTTCGCTGAGATACCGGAACCGGCAAAGAAAGTACGCAGGTCCTCGCGCATATCCTGGCCAGAAAGCACATAAAGGGTTTTAATCGCCTTATCCGGGAACTTACGGCGGTAATAATCCTGCGAAACGCGTATCTCATTCTTTAACTTGTCGTACTTTTTCATCTGGTCATTAGCGGCTGCGCCATCCAGATCGTTAAGGCCGGAGGTAAGCACTATGTCCCGGCTAAAAAATGGGAAACCGTTTTCAGAAACCATGAAATTTATCTCATCATCATTATTCAGATCAAAACAAAGGCTGGCGATAACCCCGCCCTCCTTTGCTCCGCATAACTTGAAAAAACGTAAAAGGCTGAAAGCCGAATACTCAATAACGTTAATTTTGATATTCAGCTGCTTGGATATAGAGATGTATTTCTCAAGTATCTCTTTCTTTATACCGACAAACAATATGGTATTTACTTTATTCTTATTATCGGTCTCAACTTGAAAATTATAGACTAAATCTTCCAGCTTAAAAGGAATGTATTTCTTGGCCTCAAAATTAATCGCGCTTTGCAGCTCATTACTCGGCAACCTGGGAATTTCAAAGGTGCGGATTATAAGGTCCTGGCCGGAAATACAGATAGAACCGTGGTCAACATTGATATGGTTGGTGCGCAAGGCGTCCTTAATCATGGCGATTATCTTTACATCCGTAGGCACCTTTTCCTCAAAATCACCGGAAAACATGCTCGCCTGAGGAATAACCACGCTATTTACCAGCTTCTTATTGCCTATCTCCGCCAGTCCAATTGAATTATTCCCGAAATACACCCCTAAAGAGTTCATAACTGTTCTCCCGAAGTAGAGCTGCGTTTCTTACTCCTTAACCAGGTATCAATATCACGCTGGTCAAATCTCCATACCCCTCCCACCTTCATTCCGGAGATCTTCCCCTGATTAAGCCAGTTATAGATAGTCTGCTTTTTTAATTTCAGGTATTCCGCTAACTCATCAATATCTATAAGCCTTGACATAAGTTTTACTTCCTTTAGCTATAAATTACTGTGGATTTAATTAAAACATAATACACATATTTTGTCAAGTGTTTTTTTATATAGACTTACTTGAACTTACTTAGATTAGAGATATTCTCGAGGATAAAATGAGCGGAAAATGCTATTGAACCACTAAATTATAATAAACTTACTTAGATTATAATAAACTTACGTGATAGATTATGAATGAAGATTAAGGAGTGTAGGTGAAAATTGCCCTGGAGCTTAACTTACGTGTACCGGAAACACCTGAGCCTGAGCCATACACAGTAATTTCTACCCTATCAATAGAACCAGGCAGGTTAGGTTCATTAAAATCCGGGGAGGTTGCGCCGCTTTTACGCATAATCCGCGTGTACTCACCTGTAGAAGGCCAATTAGCATCGTCATTCTTACGCAGCTTGTTCAGCGCGTAAACAACCCCGGCTTTAGCCGCATATTGGGCTTGAATCCTGCTTACTTGATGATGGGTTAAACGTGATTGGGTAAGAATGATTCTTAGTATAACGGTGCTCAAGGTAGCGACCACCATTATGGTACCTAAAACAATAAAAAGGAGTATGCCTTTTCTATTGCTTTTAAACATCTTTCCTTAAAGAGATGCGGTAATCATCATTGATTTTGACTAAAATTACATGTCCTTCGCGGGCAAGCCAACCCAAACTCATCAACACATTATCAGGGGTGCGATCAAGCCCTTTCAATAGGTCAGAAAAGTTTACCTCACCGTGCTGGTCAAGGTAATGCCAAATTTCACCTGCAACTATTCCGATTTCAATTATCATATATACTCCTTCCTTTTTATACTACCGGCTGGTAGGCTATAAGTATTTTATAAATAAACAGGGATAAGTCAACTACTTTATTTAACATTGGCACTAATCCATTCGATCCGCTCTTGAGCAAATTTTGATTCTTCGCCCTTGTGCTGCGCAATCCTGGCATAAATATTTAACGCGTTTTTAAAATCATCCTTGTCTTCGTAAATCTTCGCGGCGCGTAAAAGCGCACGGATTGATAGCGGCTCATTATCGCTATAAGCATCCGCTAAATTAAGATAGATGGCAATCGCCTCCTCAAGCTCATCCTTAGCCTCATATACCTCGGCTAAACTAAATCTGATATCCCCGGCATCCTTAAGATCAATCAACCCCAAAGCCTTCCGGTAAAAAAGCTTGGCTTGTTCATAATCAAATGTCTTGTAATAACATTTGGCTATCCTGGGAAAAACTAAAAAACCTGAATCGGGAAAACTTTTAAGTATCTGCCTGTATTCGCTAATCGCCTCTTCAAATCTTCCCTGCTGGGAATAAATATCCGCTATTGCTAAAGCGGCTTCCCTTTTTAACTCCCCCCTAGTAAATTTAACCGCCAACTTGAAATTATCAACTGCCTGTCCAAGCTTGCTCCCATCCCTTAAAACTAAACCTAAAGCATATAAGGCATCCCCGGCTAAGCTGCTATCAGGAAAATCATTTGCCAGGGAGCTAAAATACCGGGATGCCAGGCTTAAATCATTCAAACGGTAATAATACTGCCCCAGCCACCACATGATTTCCGGGGTAAGCTTTGAATCGGGATATTTAACACGCAAGAGTTCAAACCTCCTGACTGCCTCTTTTTCCTGTCCTAGTCTATAATAACAATCAGCAATCTCATATTCAGCCTTTTGTATCAGCTCAGACTCTTGCGGATATCTCCTGGGGATATCCTTGAAAACATTGAGGGCCTGCTCAGCTTTTCCGGAACTAAGCAAGCTTAGCCCCAGTATAAAAATTGCCTGGCCGGATAGCCGGCTGCCTTTAAAATCATTTTGAAACTTAGCTAAGGCTTCACTGCTTAAGATATAATCCTGTTTATAAAAATAGGCGATCCCTAAAGAATAAGCCGCCTCCTCCAGCAGCTTTGATTGCGGATAATCCTCTGGCAGAAGCTTAAATGAGTTAATCGCGGATAGATAATCCAGTCTCTTAAGCTGCGAGAGCCCGCACTGGTACAGCGCGTAATCCGAAAAAGACGAATCGGGAAAACGTTTTAAGATCTTAGTATAGACCTCTTCAGCTTTCAGGTAAGCGCCGGAATTCTGGTAGATATCCCCTATTTGGCAAAGCGCTCCAACCCTTGCGGCCGGATCAGCGCTTTTATCGGCGATATCCTCAAAAACCGCTATACCTGATTCAACCTCTCCCTGCTTTATATAAGCCTGGCCTAAATTGTAACGCAGTTTATCAACCAGTTCATCCGCCTCGCTGAGCTGGCTGCCATTTTTCGCTATATCCTCCAGCCCCGCTTCATATACCTTAACCGCCTGGCTGTATTCCGCTAAATTATAAAGCGCCTCAGCCTTACCTATATATGCCTGAAGGCGTATTAAAGGATCCCTGCTGATATCAATAAGTTGCTGATAAAACTTTTTTGCTTCATAAATCCGGTTAGACTGCGACATTAATACTGCCTGGCCCAATATAAGGATATCCAGGCTTTTTTTATCCAGATTATCCTGCTTGATACCAGCGAGGATCTCTTCAGCTTGGTCATATTTTCTAAGCTTAAGATAAGACCAACCCAGCCCTAAATCTGCCAACCCCCTGGCCTTTTCATCCTTAAAGGCCTGCGCTGATTTAAGATAATTCTTAGCCGCCTCATTCAGGTTATCCAGGTAATATTCAGACTCCGCCAGGTAAAAATACAGGTACGGCAGGCGCAATGAATCATTGGCATAAAGCTTGAGCACGGATCTAATCTTATTTTTTAATTCGGAATACTCTTTAAGGTTATACAGGCATTCGATCAGTTTAAAGGCAGCGTCCTTGCTTTGCGGCTCGCTGGGAAATCTCTCCAGCAGGCTCTTTAAGCTTACCAAGGCCTGACTGTATTTGCCCATTTGTGAAAATGACCATCCTAAAGAATAGTATGCCGCCGGCACATATGAAGACTGCGGAAAATCATGGATTAACTTTTGATAAAAAACAACCGCCTTTTCAAAATTACCGCCTTTAAAATGCAGCTCCGCTATCCAGAAATAAATCGCGTCTTTAAGATTAACGGCTTTTGCGTCAGCCGATAAAGCCTCAAGGGTATTTAGGGCCTCAGGGGACTTGCCCTGATGAAAATAACTTTGCCCCATCAGAAGGCGGGCTTCGCTTCTCTTATCTGAATCCGGAAATTCCTTTTGAAACCTTTCCAGCATCCCCAGGGCAACCTCATAGAATCCATCCTCGTAAGCTTTTTTAGCCATAAAAAGCAATTCTAATTCTTTGCGGCTTTGGGTATCAGAGGCCAAAGAGTTGCCCTCTGGCTTAGGGCCTTCTTGAGCAACGCAAAATGGGGTTAAAAACAATATCGCAATTAACGCGCAGGCGGTTATTCTTTTCATTCTTTAATTAAAACTTCTTTAAGAAATTTTGCGGTAAAAGATTTTTCATTCCCAAGCAACTCCTCCGGGCTGCAGGAAGCGACCACCTCGCCGCCTTTATCCCCGCCCTCAGGGCCCAAATCAATAATAAAATCAGCGCATTTAATCACCTCTAAATTATGCTCTACCACTACAACGGTATTATTGCGCTCAACCAGCCTCTCCAATACTGATATTAATCTGGCTACGTCGGCAAAATGCAGGCCGGTAGTAGGCTCATCCAAAAGATAAAGCGTCCTTCCGGTTGAGCGTTTACATAACTCCGAAGAAAGCTTGATCCTTTGCGCCTCTCCTCCGGAAAGAGTAGTCGCGCTTTGGCCCAATTGGATATAACCTAACCCCACCTGATTTAAATATTCAAGGGTATTCTTTATCCTCGGGATATTATTAAACAGCGCCAACCCCTCTTCAACAGTCATATCTAAAACATCCGCTATGGATTTACCTTTATATTTTACCTCTAAAGTCGCGTTATTAAACCTCAGGCCCTTGCACAACTCGCACTTTACATATACATCAGGTAAAAAGTGCATTTCGATCTTCTTTATCCCGTCTCCTCCACAGGACTCGCAGCGTCCTCCTTTAACATTAAATGAAAATCTTCCCGGCTGATAACCCCGCTGGCGCGCATCCGGAAGACGAGCGAATAAATCTCTTATATGGGTGAATACGCCGGTATAAGTTGCCGGGTTTGATCGCGGGGTCCTGCCAATAGGCTGCTGATCAACAACAATTACCTGATCAATCTCCTGCGTTCCGCTCATGGATTTAAATGCCCCGGGCTTTACCTTAGATTTGTAAATCTTCTGTGCCAACGCCGGATAAAGTATATCCGTGATTAAAGTGGATTTACCCGAACCTGAGACTCCGGTTACGCAAATAAAGGTGCCTAACGGAAAACGTAAATCAATGTTCTTAAGGTTATGTTCGGATGCCCCTTCTATTTCAATATACTTTTTATCACGCCAGGTGCGCCTGTTGGCAGGAGGATTAATCGAAAGCTCCTTGCGGATATACCTGGAGGTTAAAGAATCCCCGCATTTCATAAGTTCCTCTTTGTTACCGGAAAAAATAACCCTGCCTCCGTGCCTGCCCGCTCCGGGGCCTAAATCCACGATATGATCCGCGCTTAAAATAGTCGCCTGGTCATGCTCAACAACTACCAGGGTGTTGCCTAAATCACGCAAGGCCTTCAAAGTAGACAGCAATTTTTCATTGTCACGCTGATGCAGGCCGATGCTGGGCTCATCCAGCACATATAGAACCCCTACCAGGCCGGAACCGACCTGGGTAGCTAAACGTATCCTCTGCGCCTCCCCTCCGGACAAAGTCGAGCTTTTACGCTCCAATGTTAAATAGTCTAATCCGACATCAACACAGAATTTCAATTTTTGGGTTATTTCTTTTAAGGCCTGATAACTCACCAATTTCTCTTTTTGCGTCAGTTTCAGGCCGGAAAAGAAACTCACCGCTTCTTTTATGGACAAGCGGGTGATCTCCCAGATATTCTTCTGGTTAATCCTCACGGACAAACTTTCCGGTTTAAGCCTGGCGCCTTTGCATGCCGGGCAGGAAAGGCTGGACATAAACTTACTGATCTCTTCTTTCAGGTAATCACTCTGCGTCTCATGAAACAGCCTTTCTAAATTCGGGATAACCCCTTCAAACGGCTTGCTGCCGATTACCTCATCCCAGCCATAAAGAATCGCCTTTTGCGTAGATTTCGCTAATTTCTTAAAAGGCTCATCCAGGGAGAATTCCAAACGATGGCTTAATTCCCGGATAAGCCAGCGATAATAAAGAATATAACCCCTGCCCCCGCGTTTCCACGGCTCAAGCGCCCCGCCATTAATACTTTTATTCTTGTCCGGAACAATCAAATCCGGGTCAAATTCAAGCTTGTTACCCAGGCCATTGCATTCAGGACAGGCCCCGTAAGGAGAGTTAAAGGAAAAATTCCGCGGATTAATCTCCGGATAGCTTATACCGCAATTAGCGCAGGCATATTGCTCGCTAAAGACAATATCCTGAGAAGCACCTGCTTTAGGGTCAGCGATAATAATCAAGCCTTTCCCCACCTTAAGGGCGGTCTCAACAGAATCCGTAAGCCTTTTTAAAACATCCGGCCGGATGTTTAAACGGTCTACCACTACCTCTATATTATGCAGCTTATATTTGGCCAGTTTTATCTTCTCGGGTAGCTCGTAAATCTTACCATCCACCCTGGCGCGCACAAATCCCGATTTCTGAATCTGTGTAAAAATATCCTTATGCTCACCCTTCTTGCCCTGTATCAAACCGGCAAGGATCTGTATATCGTTATTCGCCCGCAGGCTCATAATTGATTCCACTATCTCCTGGGCGCTCTGGCTTTGAATCAACTCGCCGCACTTATAACAGCTCACCCTGCCTATCCTGGCGAATAAGAGCCTCAGGTAATCATAAATCTCCGTTTGCGTGGCAACCGTTGAACGCGGATTGCCGCCCGCAGAACGCTGTTCAATAGCAATCGCCGGGGATAAACCGGATATATAATCCACATCCGGCTTCTGTAATTGCTCCAGAAACTGCCGGGCATAGCTGGAGAGGCTCTCCACAAACCTGCGCTGGCCCTCAGCGTAAATCGTATCAAAGGCAAGGCTGGATTTTCCCGATCCCGATAAACCGGTCACAACAATCAATTTATTACGCGGCAGATCAAGGTTGATGTTTTTAAGATTATGCTCCCTTGCTCCGCGGATAATTATATTCTCACTTTTCATTTAAGTAAAAGATACCTTCCTTTTGGGTCGAGCTGTTTAGCTAAAATCAAATATCTATTCGCCTGATTTCTATCTCCTATTTTCTCATATAGCAATGAGAGCTGCACAATATTTTTTTGAAAAAAATGATTCTGGCCAAAGCTTGCCAGGCTGAATTCAATCGCCTTATCAAACTGCCCCAATTCAGCATAACACAAACTTACGGAATAGTTACTGAAAAAACTCCTGCTCAATATCCGCTGATAATATATTAATGCCTCAGCCGGTTTGCCGCTGGCAAGATAATATTGGCCATAAGCCATATTCACTACCGGGGTATCCGCGTAATCTTTCTCAAGCTTCTTTATCGCCTTGAGGGCCCTTGGAAGATCTCCGGATTCTATATAGGCGGTAGCGGAATTTCTTAGGATCAGGCTATCCTCGGGCAAAAACTGTAATACCCTTTCATAAAAAGCCGTTTCATTACGCCAATAAACCCGGTTAGCCACCACCATACTTGCCAAAATGACTGCATAAGTAAATATGATTAATTTGCCTCTTTTATTTAACAAACATAAATAAGCAAACACCACGCAGAATCCAATACTTGCTAAGTAAAGCCAGCTCTCCGCCATAAGCGCCCTTCCCAAGGCAGGATATGCGTCAAAATAAAAATAAACCGGTAAAATAGCCGATAAAAACCAAAATAAACCAAAGCTGGCTACGGCAGGCAGCTTTTTAGCCTTCCCCCATATTAATATCACAGCCGCCGGCAATATTAATCCCAATATAGATAAGATTAGCGCAGGGATACTTAACTGGCTGATAAAGGCGGTGGAGTTAAACATACGCAGATTAGTTGGCCAGAGCAGCAATAAAACATAACGCCAGGTTATATTAAAGAAATTAACCAGTGATAACGCGACACCGGAATTATCCGCGTGAGTAGACAGGCCGCTCGGGCCAAAAATAATAAATCTTATAATTATATAAACGATGGATATAATAAAAAAACCCGATAAATACTTAAATCTGATCTTGCCCTTGGCGATGACAGAAATCAAAGTTAGAAAAATAATTATCAGCAAGGCATTCTCCCTGCTTAAAAACGCCAAGGCTGCCGCCAGAATACTTAAAAAATACAGCAGGTAGTTCTTTGAGCCCAGAAACTTCAGGAATAAAACGCAGCAGGAAAGGATAAAAAAAGCGCTTAACAGGTCCCCCCTGGCTGAAATATAGGCCACCGAAGAGATATGCGCCGGATGCGCCAGAAATAAAATACTGCCTGAAACAGCCAGCAACCGGTAGTTGAAGAGTAAGGCCAGGAAATAAAATACCAGTATAGAGTTAAACAAATGCAGCAGTATGTTGCTCAGGCGAAACCCCGCCGGATTAAGGCCCCAAAGATTATAATCCAGATAATATGAAAACATCTGCAAAGGCCGGAACATACGGTCATAAGGCTGTACGCCTGACCAATAATCATATATTCCAGTCTTAAAAACTTCGGGCAAAAGGCGGCCGGATTTAATCAGCGGATTTTCCTCAACCAGGATTTTGTCATCAAAGACGAACCCGTTATTCAAATAACCCGCGTATATAAACAGGCAAATGCAGGATAGGATTACTAAAAAAAACTTATTCATTTTAGAACATTGGGGACGTTTCTATTTTTTTAGTTTCTTTCCTATCTAAAAAATAGAAACGTCCCCTAGTTTTCAAGAGTCAAAAAGAATTACTTCTTTTTCTTCTTTCCGCCTCTTTTCATCTTCGCACAAGAGACATCACCCTTCTTATCCAAGAAATAAAGATAGCCTACTTTTCTTTTAATACCGCACTTGGCTACCTTCTTGGGGTTACCTCCCTTTTTAGAGCCTCTGGCCATTTTGGCGCAAGAGACATCACCCTGCTTGTCAATATAATAGAGATAACCTTTTTCCCTCTTTACTCCTACTTTCATTACTTTATCCGCCATTTTCTGATTCACCCCCTCTCTTTATGTTAACTATGTTCCAATCTTTACCGGCTGTAAAATCTGTTTTAAAGTCGCGATTGCCGAAAGCACAGCTAAAAAGCTGGTCTTAGGGTTTTGCGGGTGCAGGATATTCTCGGTACGCGTGAAAATCTTGGCTGCTTTTGATTCAATCTCGATTTCATGGATATTTTTATTAACCGAAGGGCTTGCGATGATGCGCACCAGGGTTTTACGCATGCCTATGCCGGCTAACCCCAGGACCGCCGCCACATTAATATTCTGCGGAAAACATTTAACCGCTTCGCAGGCGCTGCCGTTAAACAATAGCTTATCCTTTTTTAAACCCGCCAGATTAAAATGTTTTTCCACGTATTCGACCCCGTTAAATGCTTTAGGGTTTTTTCGAGTAGTTAAAACCACCTTTTTTATTCCCGCGATATTTGCCGCTTTTAAGGCATCTACCCCTGAAATAGCGCCGCTAGGAAAATAGACCATCGCGTTATTCTTCCTGGATAAAGCATATAGCTCATCCAGATGACCAACCATCCCTCCCACACTCATCACCATAATCTTGCGTCCAGCGGATAATGATTGCGAGGCTATCTCCCAGGAGGCCTTAGCGGAAGACGCCTCAATTACCAGCTCTGAACGTTTGATTAAATCCTTTAAACTACCCGCGCGCAATTTTTCGCTCGTGGTAAGCTTCTTGGAAAGCGCCTGGGCCTTATCTGTCTTTATATCATAAAGAGCTACCAGGCAGGCATCCTCACGCAAGCTATTAACTATCTCCTTCGCCAGGGAGCTGCCAATGGCCCCACACCCCACAATACCAATTTTAAGCCTCGTTCGTGGTTTCATTCTACACGCCGCCAATAATCGTGTTATCAATCAGCCTGGTCTTGCCTATCTTGACCGCTAAAGCAATCAGGCATACAGGTTTGACCCTTTTTATCTCTTTAAGCCGCTCCGAATCAACTATCGCGATATAGTCAATCTTGGCCAGCTTATTCTTTTCAATAAGCTGCTTCATCCTGCTGATGATTCTAGCGGAGTTACGCTGGCCGTTGCGGACTAAAACCTCCGCCAGCTGCAGGGCCTTAAATAAAATTACCGCTGCGGCTCTTTCATTTTTACTCAAGTAAGCGTTGCGCGAACTTAACGCTAACCCATCTTTATCGCGCACAGTCGGCATCACCTTTAGTTTAACCGGGAAATTTAAATCCTTAATCATCCTGGAGATAATAATTGCCTGCTGGGCGTCTTTCTGCCCCAGATAAAGCACATCCGGGCTAATGATATTAAGCAGCTTGGCCACGACAGTCGCCACCCCGCGGAAATGCCCGGGCCGTTTAAGCCCGCAAAGGCGATCGCTTAAGCCATCCACATTGACAAATGTAGAATACCCTTCTGGATACATATCATTTTTATCCGGCAGGAACAAAAAATCCACCCCAAGCCTGCGGCAAGACTCAATATCTTTTTTAAGCGGGCGGGGATATTTTTTTAAATCCTCTCCCGGCCCGAATTGCGCGGGGTTGACAAAAATACTCACTACTACTATGTCATTCTCTTTGCGCGCCTGATTAATTAAGCTGAAATGCCCGGCATGTAAAGCCCCCATAGTAGGTACAAAACCTATGCGCCTCTTAAATAACTTAACCCTTGCTGTAGCGATGCTTAATTTTTCAAGGTCAGGGATGAATTTCATAAAATCTCCTTCAATGGTTTAACCACAAAATCCCGCTCGAACATGCGTAGATGGGGTATAGTCAATTTCTTACTCTTTATAACCTTATCCGCGTAAAGCAGGATATCTAAATCAATTATCCTGGGCCCGAAGCGCATTGTTTTCTTTCTACCCATCTGGCTTTCAATCTCTTTTAACTGCCTGAGTAATGCCAAGGCAGGCAATTGGGTATCTATTTTTAACGCCGCGTTTAGATATCTACGCTGGCCAGCCGGGCCGCCAACAGGCAGGCTTTCCGTAACCTTGGATTCTTTAAGCACCCGGGTATCTTTTAAAGCGTGAACCTTCTTAACCGCCAATTTTATATTCTCTTTTCGATTACCCAGATTTGTCCCTATTCCAAGATAACAGACCGCCATTAAGATATCTTTTTTAACCGTGCCAAAGCCTCTTTGATCCTCTCTTTGGGAACAGTTAAAGCCATACGGATATACCCTTGCCCGTATTTACCGAAACCCACTCCGGGAGTAGCTACAATATTAGCCTGCTTAAGCAGCTTAGCGCTAAAGCTTATTGAATCAACCTTAGCGGGGATTTTTATCCAAACATAAAAGGTAGCTTTCGGCTTTATGGCGCTCCAGCCCAAAGAAGTAAGACCTTCAACCAGGATATCGCGCCTTTCCTGGTAAATATCGCACATGGATTTTACATAATCCTGGCGCCCTTCAATGGCAGCGACCCCCGCCAGCTGAATTGCGGAGAATATACCTGAGTCAATATTAGATTTCACTTTAGCCAAAGCGGAGATTAATTGGCTATTGCCGCTTGCCCATCCAATACGCCAGCCGGTCATATTATAAGTCTTAGACAAAGAATGGAACTCAATTACCGTATCCCTTGAACCCGGAAACTGCAAAAGGCTAGGCGCCTTATAACCATCGTAGGCCATTTCAGAATAAGCTAAATCCGAGATAATGATAATTTTATTCTTTGCGGCGAATGCAATAAGTTCCCGGTAAAAATCATCGCCGGCACAGGCATTTGTGGGATTATTAGGATAATTAACAAAGATCATCTTCGCTTTTTTGCGCGCCGAAAGCGGGATTTTCTTTAAATCCGGAAGAAAATTATTTGTTTCCAATAAAGGCATGATATATGGTGAGCCGCCGGCAAGTATAGTGCCTCCTTTATACGGGGGATAGCACGGATCAGGAACAAGGGAAATATCCCCGGGATTAAGGAACGCCAGAGGAAAATGCGCGATTCCTTCTTTTGAGCCGATAAGCGGCAATATTTCCGTATCCGGGTCCAAATCAACGTTAAACCTGCGCTTATACCAACCCTGAATTGCCCGGCGCAAAACAGGCATCCCCTGATCCAGGGCATAACGATGGTTGGCCGGATCAAGGCTTGCCTTATACAACGCCTCAATAATAAATTCAGGAGTGGGTTGATCCGGATCGCCAATCCCCAAATCAATAATATCCCTTCCCTCTTTACGGGCCTGGCGCTTGGCCTTATCAATTTCCAAAAATAGATATGGCGGTAATGACTGGGCTTTTTTTGATAGCTTAAACATACTTATCCTTTCAACACATCCTGCATAGAATAGAGCCCGGCAGGTTTCTGGAAAACCCACTTCGCCGCTTTCAAGGCACCCACGACAAACAGGTCGCGTGAATGCGCCTGATGCTTAATCTCAATACGCTCGGAATTACCACAAAAAACCACGGTATGGTCGCCGAAAATATCACCCATACGGATAGAATGCGTGGGAATATTCTTTTTAGTAACCTGCGTAATAAGCTCAACCATCTTCTTGGCTGTGCCGCTGGGAGAGTCTTTCTTGGCCTTATGATGCGCCTCTATGATCTCCACGCTATAATCTGGCCCGAGCTTTTTAGCTATCTCAGGGAGAAGTGAAAACAAAACATTTACCCCTATGGACATGTTCGGGGTAAAGACCACCGGAACTATCTTGGAAACCTCCTCTATCTTGTTTTTTTGAGCGTCGCTTAAACCTGTAGTCCCCAATACCAGCGCCTTCTTGTATTTAGCGGCATAATCCAAATGCTCATCGGCTGCCTCAGGTAAAGTAAAATCCACAAGAACATCAACCAGGAACAGGCCATCCAAGTTTGATGAAACCCTTAATTTACCCAGCTCTTTGCCGATTAGCGGAGTGCCTTTTTTCTCCAGCGCCAAAGCCACCTCAAAATCCCTGTCAAAAGCGGCAAGCTCAAAAATCCGCCTGCCCATTTTTCCGCAGGCACCGGTAATTCCTAATTTTATCATTTCAACTCCTTTTTAGGGACGGTTCTTTAAACCAAAGGAAAAGTGTCCCTTTTTTAGGGGACAGTTCTGCTTTGAGTTGAGAACCGTCCCTGATTATAATAGGCCGTAATCTTTGAGAGCTTTTTTAAGTTTACCTAAATTATTCTCCGACATCTCACACATCGGAAGCCGCAGATCCGGCTCGCACAAACCTAATAAGCCCATCGCAGTCTTAACCGGAATAGGATTAGTCTCAATAAAGCAGGCCTTGATCAACGGTAATAACTTATAATGCAGGCTTTGAGCCTTTTTAATATTGCCTTTTTCAAACGCGCTGACTAAATCCGCCACATCACGCGGCACTATATTAGCCACTACAGAAATAATCCCTATGCCGCCAATGCTTAAAACAGGCAGGGTAAGAGAATCATCTCCGGATATTAACTGAAAGCTTGATGGAGAGAGCGCTTTAATCCGCGACATCTGATCCAGGCTTCCGGATGCCTCTTTTACCGCCACGATATTCTTACAATCCCGCGCTAAATTGGCGATAGTCTCCGGCTCTATATTTACCCCGGTGCGTCCGGCGATATTATAAAGAATAATCGGAATCTTCACTGACTGGGCAACCGCTTTAAAGTGCCTGTATAAGCCGGCCTGAGTCGGACGGTTATAATAAGGCGAAACCTGCAAAGATGCATCCGCTCCGGAGCTAGCTGCCTGTTTGGTAAGCATTATCGCTTCTTCCGTAGAGTTCGACCCTGTGCCGGCGATAACCGGGACCCTTTTATTAACCTGTTCAATTGTAACCTCAATTACCTTTTCATGCTCGTCAAAAGTCAAAGTTGCTGATTCTCCGGTCGTGCCGCATGGCACAATGCCGCTGGAACCGTTTTTAATCTGGAATTCAATCAACTCCCTTAATTTCTTTTCATCTACCTTACCATTATGAAAAGGCGTAACTATGGCTACAATCGAGCCCTTAAACATAATACTCTCCTTTGTAGACTATCCTTGCGCTGCCCTCTAACCAGACATCTTTAAAGCTACCTTCTTCTTTATTAAAATAAACCCTTAGGGTCTCTCCGCTTTGGGTCTTAACTTTCACCAGCTCATTTAAATTATTTTTTAAAGCAAAAATCAGCGCGCTGGCTGTACTGCCTGTGCCGCAGGCAAGAGTTTCACCCTCAACCCCTCTTTCGTAGGTGCGGATACGGATAAGGTTATCCTCTATTACTTCTACAAAATTTACATTTGTACCGGCAGGAGAAAACTTAATATGCCATCTTATCAGCCGGCCGATACTATCAACATCCATCTTATCCAGGCCATGCACAAAAACCACAACATGAGGAACACCGGTATTGACAAAATTGACTTTAATCAGGCGGCCGTTAACCTCTAATGGAATATCCAGTTTAATTGCTTTAGGATCGGTGAGTTGAATTTTCACCCGGCTGCCGTAAACCCGGGTATTAATTATTCCGGCAAGGGTAAGTATTTCAGCCTTTTTCTTGCCGCTAAATAAAGCCGCGCAGCGTGCCCCGTTACCACACATCTCCGCTTCCGAACCATCAGCATTAATAATACGCATGCGCAGGTCCGCATTTTTAACTTTACTGATCAATAACAGACCGTCAGAGCCTACGCCGAACTTCCTGTCGCATAAGGCCCTGGTTAAAGCGCATAGATTACCAGCCGGTTTCTTATCAATAACCACAAAGTCATTGCCGGATGCTACCATTTTTGTGAATTTAATTTTTCGCATATTATTTATTAAACTCATTACGGATTAAATCCGTGTAAGTTTCTCTTTTTCTGATTACACGTGCCTTATCCTTAGATACCATAATTTCAGCTGCCCTAAGGCGCGAATTGTAATTACTGGACATGCTAAATCCGTACGCCCCGGCGCTCATTACCGCAAGATAATCACCTTCCTTGACGCAGGCGACCTTGCGCCCTTTTGCCATAAAATCACCGCTTTCGCAAATCGGGCCGACCACGTCGGCTTTTTCGCTCTTTGAAATTTTACGCAAAGGCAGAATATTATGATACGCCCCATAAAGCGCCGGACGGATCAAATCATTCATCCCGCCATCAACAATAATAAACTTCTTCCTAGGGGTATTCTTGATATACAAAACCTTGGTAACCAATATCCCGGCGTTACCGACAATAAACCTTCCCGGCTCCATGATTATCTTTAAGCCCGTGCCCTTTAAAAGTGGAATTATCTCATCCGCGTAAACCTGAGCAGTCTGAGGAGTTTCATTATCATAAATAATCCCTAAGCCCCCTCCGATATTCAAGTATTCAAGCTTTATCCCCCTTGCTTCCAGCTTTTTAATGAAAACGGAAACCTTCTTAATCGCCGCGACAAATGGAGCGCTCTCGGTAATTTGGGAACCGATATGGATATGCAGGCCGGAAATCCTGACATTCTTGAATCCATCACGCAAAAGCAAGATCTTATATGCATTATTTAAATCAATACCAAACTTATTAGTAATTTTACCGGTAGTGATAAATTTATGCGTCTTGGCCTCTACATCAGGGTTTATGCGTAAAGCCAGGCGGGTAATTTTACCAAGCCGGCGGGCAATACGATCAATACTCTTTAATTCCGGAAGCGACTCCACATTGAAGAAAAGTATCCCTTTAGAGATAGCTGTGGCGATCTCAGCTTCGGTTTTTCCTACTGAAGCGTAAACAATTTTTTTCGCCGGGCAGCCAACTTCCAAGGCCCGGAAAAGCTCCCCTCCTGAAACAATATCCAAACCCGCCCCCTTTTCAACTAAGGCCTTAAGAATAGCCAGATTAGAGTTAGCTTTTACCGAATAACAGATAAGCGGATCAACCGCGGCAAAGGCCTTGCGCAGTTTGATAAAATGATCCGTGAGGGTATTGTAACTATAGATGTGCAGCGGAGTGCCGAAACGGCGAGCCAAATCCTGAACTTTTAAATTTTCGCAGTATAAATTATTATTCTTATAAACAAAATCGTGCATTTTAAATTTATTTCCTATCTTAACCTTCTGCTCCAGGCAGCTAACTGCTGTTTAACCAGTTTAGGATTTGTGCTGCCAAAAGATTTCTTTAGGTTGACGGATGCCCAGGCATTGAGTATCTTTCTTACATCCGCTTTAAGTTTTGGAGAATATTTCTGCAGCTCCCTATCGCTTAAAGATGATATATTCTTACCCTTATCCAGACAATCCCTGACCATCCTGCCTACAATATCATGCGCCTGCCGATAGGAAACACCCTTCTCGATCAAATACTCCACGATATCCACCGAGAATAAAGATTCGTCTTGAATCTTGGCGGCAATTGCTTCTTTTTCAATCACGATGTTCGCAAAGAGCGCCATAAAAATCTCCAGAACATCCTTAACCGCGTCTATCGCGTCAAAAAGCGGAGGCTTATCTAACTGCATATCCCGGTTATACGAAGTAGGCAGCCCCTTCATTAACATTATTACACTGGAAAGATTACCTTGGATTTTACCCACTGAACCGCGGATCAATTCCAGTATATCCGGGTTCTTTTTATGCGGCATAATACTAGAGCCGGTGCAAAACGAGAAATCGATATCAATGAAATTGAATTCTTTTGTCGACCAGAGAATAAGGTCTTCGGCGATGCGCGATAGATGCACCGAAAGTATGGCTAAATCCGCCAATACTTCAATTATATAATCTCGATCGCTGACCGCGTCAATACTATTAGCAGTTAGGCTGTCAAACTTAAGCTCTCTCTTCACAAAACTCCGGTCAATACTCAGGCCTGTGCCGGAAAACGCGCAGGAGCCAAGCGGCATGGAATTAATCCTCTTTTTGGCGTCAAGCAATCTCTGTTTGTCTCTTTCCAATGCCTCGACATAAGCCAATAAATGATGCGCCAAAAGCACGCATTGAGCAATCTGCATATGTGTATACCCCGGGATAACAACTTTAGAATTAGCGGCGGCGAATTTCAGTATTGCCTTCTGCAACTGCGCGCTAAACTCCACCAGATTATCAACCTCGCTCCTTAAATACATCCGGGTATCCAAAGCAATCTGGTCATTTCTTGACCTGGCAGTATGCAGTTTATGCGCCGGCTCACCAATCTTCTTATTTAAAAGCTCCTGGATATTGGAATGTATATCCTCCGCGCCCGGGTCAAACTTGAATTTACCGCTGATCACATCTTTAAGTATGGAACTTAGGCCTTTAACAATCTTGTCCGCATCCTTCTTAGGAAATATCTTCTGTTTACCCAGCATCCTGGCATGAGCAATGCTTCCTAAAATATCATATTTAGCCAATCTCTGGTCAAAGGCTATTGATGAAGTAAACTTATCAGTCAAGGCATTTGTTTTTTTGTTAAATCTTGTTCCCCAAAGTTTCTTCGCCATTATCTCGCTCCTCTTCAGGGACGGTTCTTAAAATAAAGGAAAACTGTCCCTTCTTAGGGGACACTTCTGCTTTGAGTTGAGAACCGTCCCTAGTTTATCTTTTGTAGGGCATGCCCCACAACTTAATAAAGCCTTCAGCTAACTTCTGGTCAAATTTATCTTCTTTACCGTAAGTGCTTAATTCTTTTTTATAAAGGGAGTTGGCGGATTTTCTTCCCACGACAACACAACTGCCTTTTGATAACCTTAGCTTGATAGTTCCGCTAACCCACTTTTGTGTCTTCTCCACAAATCCATCCAAGGCTTCTTTTAAAGCAGAAAACCACAAACCATAATAAACCAAATCCGCGTACTTAAGGCTAATCATATCCTTAAAATGCGCTAACTCTCTATCAAGCACCAGGGCCTCTAATTCTTTATGCGCGGTATAAAGTATGGTTCCTGCGGGCGCTTCATAGACCTCCCTGGATTTAATCCCCACCAGCCTATTCTCCACCATATCGCTTCTGCCGACTCCGAATTGTCCGCCTACCTCGTTTAAGTAAGTAATAATATTTTTTAATTTAAGCGCCTTGCCGTCAATCTTAGTAGGCACACCTTTGGCGAAGGTAACCTCGATATACCGCGGATAGCTTGAGGTATGCGTGGGGCTCTTGGTAATCATATAAGCGTCTTCCGGAGGCTCCTGCTCCAGGTTCTCCAGGATACCGGCTTCAATACTAATTCCCCAGATATTGCGGTCAATACTATAAGGCTTCTTTTTAGTCACATCTATCGGTATATTAAATTTCAACGCGTAATCAATCTCCTCTTCCCGGGATTTAAATTCCCACTCCCGCACCGGAGCGATGATCTCTAATCTCGGATCAAGTATGCCTACGGCAACCTCAAGCCTTACCTGGTCATTGCCTTTTCCGGTACAGCCATGCGCCACCGCTGTCGCCTTTTCTTTATGCGCGATCTGCACCAGGTATTTGGCGATTAGCGGCCTCCCTAATGCCGTAGCCAAAAGATATTTACCTTCATAAACAGCATTGGCTTTTAAAGCGGGGACAATAAAATCTTTAATAAACTCCTCCTGCAGGTCGCGGATATAAACTTTCGTCGCTCCGGCAGCCAAAGCCCGCGCTTCGATTGCCTCAAAGTTTTCGCCCTGGCCCAAACCCTGGCCCAGGTCAGCGACAAAACAGATTACCTCGTAACCTTTTTCTTTTAACCATCTGACTATACAAGAGGTATCTAATCCACCTGAATACGCTAACACTACCTTTTTCATCATCCTCTCCTGATTTGAATAAATTTATATATTATTAGCGGGTGGCTTGAACTGGATTTGAGGCGCGGTGCGCGCCGAAAAACAGTTCAAGCCAGGGCCCGCTAATTCTTACCTAATAATTTTATCAAAATTGCTTTTTGAACATGCATACGGTTTTCTGCCTGGTCAAAGACAATTGAATTCTTACTTTCCATAACTTCATCGGTTATCTCTTCGCCTCTGTGCGCGGGCAGGCAATGCATAACCAAAACATTCTCCGGCGCCTTAAATAGGAGTTTAGCATTAATCTGAAAGTCTTTAAAGATAATCTTCCTTTTATTGATCTCCTCCTCCTGCCCCATACTCGCCCAGACATCAGTATAAACTACCTGTGCGGACTTAACCGCGCTAAAGGCATCCTCAGTAATCAATATCTGGCTGCCTGTTTCTTTGGCGATCGCCAGGGCATCCCTAACCACCTTCTCTGCAGGAGCGTATCCTTTAGGGGTAGCCACAGAAATATTCATTCCGGTTTTGGCCGCGGCAAAAATCAGGGAGTTACAAACATTGTTCCCGTCGCCGACATAAGCCAGTGTGAGCTTCTTCAGATTTTTTAGCTTTTCCTGAATTGTAAAAAGATCGGCCAGGGCCTGACAGGGATGCGAAAAATCCGATAAGCCATTTATCACCGGCACAGTCGCAGCCATAGCCATATCCAGACAATTTTTATGCTCAAATGTCCTTAAGACAATCCCGTCTACATAGCGGGAGATTGTTCTTGCCACATCCCCAATGGTTTCTCTAACGCCCAGATTAATCTCCTGAGGAGACAAATAAAGAGAGTTGCCTCCCAACTGGTACATACCCACCTCAAAAGATACCCGCGTTCTATTGGATGGTTTCTGAAAAATTAAAGCCAGGCTCTTTCCCGACAAAGATTTGGCGAACTTTTGCTTATTCTTCTTAAGCTCCCGGCTAAGCTTAAAAATGGAATTAACATCTGCTAAAGCCAAATCTCCGATTGAAAGCAGGTCTTTTTTCATTATGCGCACTCCTTAAGCACTTCCCCTAATATTTTTGTCGCTTTATCAATCTCATTTTTAGTGATATTCAACGCCGGCATCAGCCTTAAGACTTTTTCATGCGTGCAATTAATCAATAAGCCCCGCTCTATGCATTTTTCAAAAACCTGCTTTCCATTAATATTCAGCTCTATGCCGAACATCAACCCCATTCCCCGGACATTTGTGATTAACGGACAAGCTGCCTTCAGGAGATTCAACTTTTCCAAAAGGTATTCACCCATATTTTGGCAATTCTTAAGCAGCTTCTCCTTCTGCATTGCCTTAAATACCCCCAGGGCCGCTTTACAGATTACCGGTCCGCCCCCAAAAGTAGAGGCGTGCATACCAGGAGTAAACAGGTCGCTGAATTCTTTCTTAGCTATTATGGCACCCATGGGCAGGCCTCCGGCTAAAGCTTTAGCCAGGGTCATTACATCAGGAGTGATCCCATAATGCTGATAGCAGAACATTTTACCTGTCCTGCCGATGCCGGTTTGCACCTCATCAATAATTAAAAGAATCTTTTTCTCATCGCATATTTTTCTAAGCGTCAAGACAAATTCTTTGTCTGCGATATTTATCCCGCCTTCACCCTGGACAAGCTCAAGCAAAACAGCAACGGTTTTATCCGTAACCGCCTGCTTAAAAGCGCTGATATCATTAAAATTAATCTGTTTAAACCCCTCCGGCATAGGACAAAACCCGTCCTGGTATTTTTTTTGCCCTGTAGCCGCCAGCGTAGCCAATGTCCTGCCATGAAAGGCATTCTCAAAAGTAATGATCTCATATTTGCCGGAAGGCGCGCCAAACTTCCTGGCCAATTTAATCGCCCCTTCATTGGCCTCCGCACCGGAGTTGGCAAAAAACACCTTACCCGGAAAACTACAGTAAATTAACTCCTTGGCCAGTTTTGCCTGAAAAGGGTGATAATAATTATTCGGCACAAAGATCAACTTGCCCACCTGATCACGTATACCCTGCATAACCTTAGGATGGCAATGCCCCAAACTGCCTACCCCCCAACCCGGGAAGAAATCCAGGTATACCTTGCCGTTAATATCCCAAAGCCGCGAGCCCTTGCCTTTAACAAAGACAAGCGGTACCTTGTTATAGGTAGGCATTATATTTTCTTTATAAACTTCAAATATTTCTTCTAATTTCATCTTACAATCTCAGTCCCGATACCTTTGTCCGTGAAAATCTCCAAAAGCAAGCCATGCGGCGTGCGCGCGTCGATAATGTGCGTTTTCTTTACTCCCCCGTTAATCGCCACTACACAGGCATTCACTTTAGGGATCATCCCCTGCTGAATAATTTTATTTTCAATCAGGCCGTTTACCTCCTGGACCGTTAAGGTGGAAATAAAAGAATTCTTATCTTCGGCGTTACGCATAATCCCTTTGACGTTAGTCATCAGGACAAATTTCTCCGCCTCAAGGCTGGCGGCAATGCTGGCGGCGGCCTCATCCGCGTTAACATTATAAGTTTTTTTATCTTTTCCTCTGCCCATAGGTAAAACTACTACTACCCTGTCCTTCTTGAGCTCCTCATTCAATAGCCCTGTGTTAATCTCTTTTATATTACCCACCAGGCCGATATCTATTTTTGTTTTTTTCTTCTCCACCTGGATCAGATCGTCATTTTTTCCGTTTAACCCGGTTGCCTTTGCCCCCAGCTCATTAAGCTCCTTGACAATCATCTCATTTAATACCTGCAGCTCCTCTTCCACCAACTTCAAGGTTTCTTCATCGGTAACGCGCATCCCTTCCACGAACTCCGTCTTCTTACCCGAAGCGCGCATGCGGTCGCTGATATTCGGCCCGCCCCCATGCACCAGGATGGTGCGCAAACCCATAAAATTCAAGAAAACTATATCCTCCAGCACTCCGTTGCGGATCTTCGCCTCGCTCATAATGCTTCCGCCGTATTTAATCACAATTACCTTCTTATGGAACTTCTTTATGTAAGGTAATGCCTCGATCAAAACATCCGCTTTTCTAATCGCCTCTTCCATTGTTCCTTTCTTGTGTACTAACACAATACCAACGCAATATCCGCTACCTAGCGGATACCAACGCAAAACCTATTAAACGTTGAGTACCTATTAGCGCCGGGTATCTAGTTGTACTGCGCGTTTATCTTTATATACTCCGGAGTAAGATCGGACGTATAAACAGTCGCCTTAGAGTTTCCCCGGGATAAGCTAACCATCAATTTCACCTGTTTTTGTTTCAAAGAACCCAATTTTATTTTTAACTGATTTTCATTAATCTTAAACCCGCTGGCCCCGACTGCCGCAGCTACTCTGCCAAAATTCGGGTTCTCGCCAAAAACCGCGGTCTTAAAAAGCGCGGAGTTCGCGATATTTAAAGCTATTTTCTTTGCCTCTTGGAAATTCTTCGCCTGGCAAACATCAATCTGGATAAATTTAGTGGCGCCCTCTCCGTCTTTAACCACCATCTTGGCCAGCTCCAGGCAAACTAAACCTAATGCCTGCGAGAAAACCTGTAAGCTTTTGCCTCCAGAGATAATTTTATTTCCCGCAATTCCATTAGCCAGGAGCAAAACCGTATCATTAGTGCTCATGCAGCCATCAACAGAAATACAGTTAAAAGATTTATCTACGGCAGCACTCAAAGATTTATCCAATGCCCGCTTAGTAACCCTGGCGTCGGTCATAATAAAACAGAGCATAGTCGCCATATCCGGGGCAATCATGCCGGCGCCCTTAGCGATCCCGCAAAGACTAATTGTCTTAGAGCCGATTTTTAAACTTACGCTTACCTCTTTAGAAAAGGTATCTGTAGTCATAATCGCTTTTTCCGCCTTTTGTATACCAGAAGAGGATAAACCGGAAACTAATTCCGGGACCCCCTGCTTAATCTTGGTTATATCCAGTTTTTTGCCGATAATCCCGGTTGAATTTACCAATACACTGTTTTTTGCGATTTTTAAACGCAGGGCGACATAACCACAAGTTAATTCGGCGTCTTTAATGCCCGCTTTTCCGGTAAAACAATTAGCGTTGCCGCTGTTAACCAATACCGCCTGAATTTTTTTCGCGGACTTAAGATGCTTCTTGGATACGGCAAGCGGAGCGGCAATAATACTGTTAGTGGTAAATTTCGCGCTGGCTAAGGCAGGAGCCTCAGAATACAATAAAGCTAAATCCGCTTTTCCGGATTTCTTCAACCCACAGGCAACGCCATTCGCCTTAAATCCCGCAGGTAAAATCGCCTTTAATATTTTTTTCATAATAAACCCGCGGTTTCCGGAAATTTATACATAATATTCATATTCTGCACTGCCTGGCTTGAGGCACCTTTTAATAAGTTATCGATGGCGCTGATAACAATGATTGTCTTGCCGAAGCCTTTGACACCGATATCACAAAAATTCGTCTTTACCACATCCTTGACCCTGGGGAAAATGCCATCCGGTTTAATGCGCACAAAAGGTTCATTCTTGTAGAATTTCTTAAATAAATCCGTAAGGCTTTTTACCTTAAGCTTTGCTCCCGGGGCTTTCTTGATATAGATAGTTGAAAGTATCCCCCGCTCTATCGGCAGCAGGTGCGGAACAAAAACCACATCCACTTTTTTTCCGGAGAGCTTTGAGAGCACCTGGTTTATCTCAGGGGCATGCTGATGCGTGTTAACCTTATAAGCCTTAAAATCCCCCTGTATCTCAGAAAATAAAAATTCTTTTTCTAATTTTTTACCCGCGCCGCTTACACCGGATTTAGCGTCAATAATTATTGAATCCAGATCCGCTAAATTTACCGCAAGCAAGGGTGCCAAACCCAGGATTGCCGAAGTAGGATAACATCCGGGGTTAGCCAAAAGATTGGCGGTTTTAATTTTTGCCCGATAGAGTTCAGGTAAGCCGTAAATTGCACCCTTCAAGTTCGTTTTATCCGCATGAACGACTTTGTAAAATTTCTCATATACCGAGGCATCAGTAAGCCTATAGTCAGCGCTTAAGTCTATCACCTTCTTGCCTAAGCTTAAAAGCTTTGGCGCAAATTTCATGGATACAGTATGCGGAAGAGTAAGAAATACCAGGTCGCAGTCCTTCTTAATTTTAAGCCAATCAGGTTTTGTGCAAACAAGTTCCAGGCGGTGCTTGAATTTCGGAAAAACATCAGAGATAACCTGAGCCTCTTTGCCGCTTTTACCGGAATTAAAAAGATGGGTGATCCTGACATTAGGATGGTTGAGTAAAAGCTCAATAAGCACCTCTCCCGTGTGCCCGGTTGCGCCGATTATGCCGACATTGATCATCATATAATTGCCCCCTTCATAATTAAATCATAATAGAATAAAATCTATCTCCCGTCAAGGATTTTTCTCGTCGGAATAAAAAAATACCCTAAAGGCGTCCGTCAATAAAATCCATTGTTTATGCGACATCTAAAAGCCTCTGGAAGTTTTCAGATGCTGTATAAACAAAAAATCCCGCTTTCTGAGCGGGATCCTTTGCGAAAATTATTTTTATATAAAAGGTATTCTTCTCCTACCTCTTAGTCCACTGGAAGCGCTTACGCGCGCCCTTTAAGCCGTACTTCTTGCGCTCCTTCATACGCGGATCACGCGATAAATATCCGTTTTTGCGGAAAATATCTTTAAAGTTAGAATCCGCGATTAAAAGTGCCCTGGCAATACCTAAACGCAAGGCTCCTGCCTGGCCGGTTAAACCGCCGCCATTAAGCCTGGCCGCTATATTAAATTTGGCTGCGCTCTCTGTAATAGCCAAAGGCTGTTTAGCGATAATCCGGTCGGTTTCACGCAAAAAATATTTCTCAAAAGGACGGCCATTGATTATAATCTCTCCCGTACCAGGTTCCATACGCACCCTGGCGGTTGATTCTTTGCGCCTGCCCAATGCTATATACTTAGTTGATTCAGTCATTTACTTTTAAACCTCCAAAACAACAGGTTTTACACCTGTCAATTTATGTTTATCATCCGCGTAAACCCTTAATTTCTTTATCAAGTCCCTGCCTAAAGGGCCAATAGGAAGCATCCTTTCCACCGCTAAATGTATAACCGTGGTAGGATTTTTAACCAAAAGTTTTTCTAAAACTATCTCACGCTGGCCTCCGGGATAACCGGAATACCTGCTATAGGTCTTTTGTTTAAGTTTACGGCCGGTAACCTTGATTTGAGCGGCATTAAGCACAATTACCCCATCGCCGGTATCAATGTGCGGGGTAAAAATCGGTTTATGCTTACCCCTTAAGATCGAGGCAACCTTAGCTGCCAACCTACCAAGAATCTTGCCCTTGGCGTCGACAATATACCACTTCATTTTGATGTCTTCTGATCTTGCTGTATAGGTTTTTTTCATAGAAAGATAAGTATACCAGATTAATGCATAAAGTCAAATAAATTTTCTTAATATTTTACCTTAACCAGGCACAACCCTTTTGCCGGTAAAGCCGGGCCGGCAAGCCTGCGGTTGCGCGCTTCTAAAATCTTGCGCATACTGCCTTCAGGAAACCTCCCCCTGCCTATCTCTAATAATGTACCGGCGATATTCCTGACCATATTATACAGAAAACTATCCGCCTCTATATCAATATGCAGTAGGCCTTTATCACTGCTTATTTTAATGCGCTTAATATTACGCATAGGATTCCTGTATCTTAGCTCAGCAGCCTGAAAAGATTTGAAGTTATGCCTGCCCAAAAGCACCTTAGCTTCGCGGCGCATCAAGCCTATATCCAAAGGATGGTGGAAAAAATAAACCCGGTTTGCCAAAAGGGGGGATGAATATTTACGGTTTAGGATTGAGTAACGGTAGAGCTTGGATTTAGCGCAAAAACGGCTGTTAAAATCCGGGCTGACTTTACTTATCCGGGTTACCTTGATATCTTCAGGCAATAAACAATTCAATGCCCAGCGCATCCTTTGTAAAGGCATGCTGGATGAACTTTTAAAATTAGCAACCTGTGAAAGAGCATGCACCCCTGAATCTGTGCGTCCGGCAACGATAAGCTTGATATCTTCCCGCAGGACTTGCTTAAGCACCTGTTCTAAAACATACTGAATTGTCTTCTTAGGCTGGTAATTTAGGCTGGCTTTTGTTTTATTTTGCACCTGCCAGCCATGGTAGGCCGTGCCGTCGTATTCTATTTCGAGCTTGAAATTAATATCCCGCAAACTACCTTTATTATTTTTTGTTTGCGGGATCCCGCACCGAGCCTTAGAAGATTCCTGTTGGCGGGACATTCTATCTAATTAAAACTTCAGCTATTTGCACGGCATTAGTAGCAGCACCCTTGCGCAGGTTATCCGCTACCACCCACAACCATAAACCTTTCTTATTAAAGGCATCCTGGCGGATACGCCCTACAAAGGTCTCATCCCTGCCTTCCACATCCTTAGGCATAGGATAAAGATTATTCTTTAAATCATCCATAACAACTATACCGGCGGATTTGGCGAGGATTTTTCTTGCCGCATCAGGATCAATCGCTTTTTCAGTTTCAATATAAACTGATTCTGAGTGGCCTGTTCTCACCGGAACGCGGACCGTAGTCGCTGAAATTTTAATTTTCGGAGCATGCATAATTTTATGGGTTTCCTTAACCAGCTTCCACTCTTCATTGGTGTAGCCTTCTTCCACAAAACTGCCGATATGCGGAAAACAATTATAGGCCAATTGCTGCGGCATAGATTTATTTACCCCTTCAGCCTCTACGCTGTTAAACCCGCCCTGAGCAATCTTAGCAGTTTCATTATTTAACTGCTCCACAGCAGCTTTACCAGCTCCGCTGGATGCCTGCAAAGTAGTAACAATAATCTTCTTAATGCGATATTTTTTATGTAAAGGACTAAGCGCCACAACCATCTGAATAGTTGAGCAATTTGGATTGGCAATAATCCCCTTGTGCTTCTTAACATCAGCCCCATTTACCTCAGGAACCACTAATGGAACTTTAGGATCCATACGAAAATCCGCCCCATTATCAATAACCACAGCCCCTCTTTTAACTGCTTCAGGAGCATAAGTCAGCGCAGCGCCTTTTTCACCTTCAGTGCCGGCGAATAAAGCGATATCCACGCCGTTAAAACCATCTGCTGAAATCGGCTCAACCGCATATATCTGGCCATCTACTTCCATATTCCGGGCTGAACGCGCGAAGACCTTTAATTGGTTAACCGGAAAATTACGCTGCTTTAAAACCCGCAGCATCTCAATCCCTACTACACCCGCCCCAATAACCGCCACATTATATTTTTTCATAGAATTACCTTCTGTTAAAGATTTTTATTTTAACGGGTGATGAGACTTGATTCGAGCAGCGGTGTGCTGCGAGAACAAGGCTCAGCAGGACCCGTTAAAATTATAAGTTTTTAACAACTAAATCGCCGATTTGAGTGGTCGAATACCCCATTTTACCGGCTGCCAGCGATTTTAAATCCTTATTTACGATCCCGATTACCACCTGCTCGATTGCTTTGGCAGCCTTCTCTTCACCCAGATTCTCAAGCATCATACCGCAAGCGCAGATCGCAGCCAAAGGATTAATCACATTTTTACCGGTATATTTCGGAGCACTCCCGCCAATAGGCTCAAACATGGATACGCCCTGCGGATTAATATTTCCGCCCGCGGCAATACCCATACCACCCTGAATCATTGCCCCTAAATCCGTAATAATATCTCCGAATAAGTTATCGGTAACAATCACATCAAACCACTCCGGGTTCTTCACAAACCACATGGTCGTAGCGTCCACATGCGCGTAATCAGTAGTTACATCCGGATACTCTTTGGCTACTTCATTAAATGTACGCTGCCAGAGATCCCAGGCATAAGTCAGGACATTGGTTTTTCCGCAAAGAGTCAGTTTCTTCTTTTTATTCCGCTTACGAGCGCATTCAAAGGCATAGCGGATGCAACGCTCTACTCCTTTACGCGTATTATAAGATATCTGGATCGCCACCTCATCTTTGGTCCCTTTGTCTTTAAACTCACCCATACCTTTATATAGCCCTTCGGAGTTCTCACGCACCACCACAAAATCAATATCTTCAGGTTTTTTATCTTTTAAAGGACAGTATGCGGAGTTATAAAGCTTAACCGGACGAAGGTTAATATACTGATCAAGGGCAAACCTCAGCTTAAGTAATACGCCGGTTTCAATAATCCCAGGTTTTACCTCAGGATCGCCCACCGCGCCAAGATAAATTGCGTTGTATTTTTTTAATTCCTCAATATCACTGTCGTCAACGAGCTTGCCGGTTTTTAAATACCTTTGGCCGCTGAAATCAAAAAATTTAGTTTCATATTTAAAGCCGAATTTCTTGCCGGCCTGCTGCAAAACCTTCAACCCCTCATTAACTACCTCAGGGCCGGTTCCATCACCGGGAATTACCGCGATTTTATACATCTGAGCTCCTTGTTCTTTTTAGTGTACTTGCTATGCGAAATTGAACACCTTATAGTTTTTATATAGTGAAATCCTTGCGCGAAACGCAAGGGCCCGCCGAAACTACGAAGCGGGATATTTATCATTATTTTGCTGACTGTCTTTTAATATAATTAATCAAGCCTCCGCATTCCACGATCTGCTGCAGGAACTCCGGAAAGGCCTGTGTTTTGAATTGTTTATTCTGCGTTATATTATTAATCACGCCCGTAGCTAAATCTATTTCAATAATATCTCCATTATTAATCTTATCCACATCCTCAGACTCTAAAAACGGCAAACCGATATTTATAGCGTTTCTAAAAAAGATAGCGGCAAAGCTTTTGGCGATTACCGCAGAAACCCCGCACCCCTTAATCGCCAAAGGAGCATGCTCCCGGCTTGACCCGCAGCCAAAGTTATTTCCGGCAACAATAATATCCCCCGGGCTTACTGCCTGGGAAAAATCAGGCTTTATGGTTTCCATACAATGCTTGCCTAACTCCTGGGCATCTGTAGAAACCAAATATTTGGCCGCGATAATATCATCGGTATTTATATCATCGCTGAATTTATGCACCTTGCCTTTAAGGACCACCTAACTCTCCTTCAGGGGACAATTTTGCTTTAGCTTAAAGAACCGTCCCTGGTTAAATTCTTGCCGGATGCGTGATTTTACCGGTTATTGCGCTGGCTGCGGCTACCGCCGGATTAGAAAGATAGACAAATGATTTCGGGCTGCCCATTCTTCCCAGGAAATTCCGGTTCGTTGTAGCGATAGCTACCTCGCCATCAGCCAAAATACCCATATGCCCGCCTAAACACGGGCCGCAGGTCGGAGTGGAAAAAACACCACCCGCCCTGACAAAAACCTCCGCCAGGCCTTCTTTTACCGCCTGTAAATAAATCTTTTGTGTTGCCGGAAAAACAATTAATTTCACTCCCCTGGCCACCTTCTTACCTTTAAGTAAAGCGGCCGCGATGCGTAAATCTGAAATCCTGCCGTTAGTACATGAACCAATAACCGACTGGTCAATCTTTATATCTTTTAAGCTGCTGGCTGGTTTTACATTGCTGGGCAGATGCGGACAAGCCACCTGCGGCTCAAGATTTGTAACATCCCATTCATATGTTTTCTCATAATGCGCATCCGCATCAGAATAATAAAATTTGGGTTTACGTTTAAAGCCCGCGACATATTGCTTAGTCTTTTCATCCGGTTCAATCAAACCCGCCCTTGCTCCGGCTTCAATAGCCATATTACACATAGAAAATCTGTCATCCATGCCAAGCTTGCGGATTACGGGGCCGCAAAACTCCATTACTTTATATAAAGCGCCATCTACGCCAATCTGGCCGATGGTATAAAGAATAAGGTCCTTGCCGCCAACCCATTTATTTAATTTACCTTTATATACGAACTTTATGGATGCCGGGACCTTTAACCAGCATTTTCCGTCGATATAAGCGCGCGCCAAATCCGTTGAACCCATTCCGGTGGCATAAGCGCCTAAAGCGCCATAAGTGCAGGTATGGGAATCCGCGCCAACAATCAGGTCTCCGGGCATAACAATCCCCTTTTCAGGAAGCAACGCATGCTCAATTCCCATACACCCGATCTCAAAATAGTTCTTTATCCCCTGCTCTCTGGCGAAATCAGCCAAAATCTTGCATTGATTGGCGCTTTTTAAATCTTTAGCCGGGGCAAAGTGATCCGGAACTAATACAATTTTATTCTTGTTAAAAACCTTCCTGAATCCGGATTTTTTAAACTCAGAGATCGCTAAGGGCGCGGTAATATCATTAGCCAAAGCAACATCAACTTTAGCCTCAATAAACTCACCGGGCTTAATTGATTTCTGGCCCGAGTGTTTAAGTAAGATTTTTTCTGCTATAGTGTATGCCATTTTCTAAAACAAGGGACGGTTCTCAAAACAAAGGAAAACTGTCCCTTTTTTAGGGGACAGTTCTGCTTTGAGTTAAGAACCGTCCCTGGGTTATCCTTTGAATTTCTTTACAATAAGAGAGGCGTTATGCCCGCCAAATCCTAAAGAATTAGACATGCAGGCAGTTACATTAGTCTTGCGCGCTATATTAGGCACGTAATCCAGGTCACAATCCGGATCAGGATGTTCGTAGTTTATAGTAGGAGGAACAACTCCGTCTCTAATCGCCAAACAACAGGCCACAAACTCCACCCCGCCTGCCGCTCCCAAAAGATGCCCGGTTACAGATTTAGTGGAAGAAACCATTACTTTCTTGCTGTGTTCACCGAATGCCCTCTTCATAGATAAAGTCTCGATTTTATCATTCAGCTTAGTTGAAGTTCCATGCGCGTTTATATAAGAAATCTCGGCAGGATTCATCCCCGCGTCTTTTAACGCCATAGTCATTGCCTGGGCAGCGCCCAATCCTTCAGGATCGGGGGCGGTTATATGATAGGCATCACAGCTCATGCCGAAACCGACAATTTCAGCGATAATATTAGCGTTTCTTTTTTGCGCATGCTCTAAAGTCTCTAAAACAACCAGGCCGCATCCTTCAGCCATTACAAAACCATCGCGGTCGCGGTCAAACGGACGGCTGGCTCTCTGGGGATCATCATTCCTGGTAGAAAGCGCCCTTAACGCGCAAAAACCACCCACTGATGTAGGCACAATGCAACTTTCCGTGCCTCCGGTAAGCATTACATCCGCGTCTCCATAAAGGATCATCCTATACGCCTCGCCTATGGCATGCGAACCGGAAGCACAGGCAGTAGCCACACAGGAGTTCGGCCCCTTTAATCCATGAATAATGGCAACCATACCGCTTGCTTCATTCACAATAAGCATAGGGATAAGAAAAGGCGACAGTCTGGATGGCCCTTTACTGAGAAAAACTTTGTGCTCTTCTTCAATAGTATGCAGGCTGCCAATACCTGAGCCAATAACTACTCCCATACGAGTTCCATCTTCTTTTTTTGCGTCTAAACCGGAGGACTCCATGGCTTGTTTAGCTGCGGCTATAGCAAACTGCACAAACTTAGCTGTTCTTTTAATATCTTTGAGGGAAATTCCATAATGGGTAGGGTCAAAATTCTTTACTTCTGCGGCAATACGTGAATCAAAAGCTGCAGCATCAAAGCTGGTATTGGGCCCAACTCCGCTTTTACCGTCCTTCAATGATTGCCAAAAGCTGGCCACATCATTGCCTACCGGCGTAATTGCCCCTAAACCTGTAATCACTACTCTTTTTTTCATAATTATTCTAACAAAATTTACCCCGCCATAGCTAAAATGCGGGGTAAATTGTTTATTTTAAACTATCTAATTGTTATTTGGCGCTTTTCTCGTCAATATACTTCATGGCGTCGCCAACAGTAGTGATCTTCTCCGCGTCCTCATCAGGAATTTCAATACCAAACTCTTCTTCTAAGGCCATAACCAGCTCTACAGTATCGAGTGAATCCGCGCCTAAGTCATCAACAAATGACGCCTCAGGAGTTACCTCTTCGGGCTTTACACCTAACTGTTCCGCTATGATAGATTTTACTTTCTCT
>Ga0172369_10001049_pt1 | contig 40668 bp, 34 predicted proteins | sample LakKiv25m_FD_114539 | JGI IMG/M metagenome (GOLD analysis project Ga0172369, IMG submission 114539) | Freshwater microbial communities from Kabuno Bay, South-Kivu, Congo - kab_022012_11.25m | ecosystem: Environmental > Aquatic > Freshwater > Lake | place: Democratic Republic of the Congo... | reverse complement strand
TTTTATATAATACTATTAAATCATCCCATCCCTTATCTTTAATAATAGCTTTGCATTCGTTCTGTTTTTTCTCTTGTATGTACTCGCTAATAAACATGATTTTTTGGAAGTCTGTAAGCATACGCCATTCTTTAGCAGTAATCTTTGAACCATCCCAGCGAGCCTTATCTACAGGAAAGAAACATGTCTCTGGAATGTTGTCTCTGCTATACTCATAGATAGTGTCTTTATTTTTTGGGAATAAGTCAAACTTTTCCTGCTCTCCGGCAAAAGACAGATGAGAAAACATGAAAAATAATATAAAAATCTCCCAAATAAGTATCAGCTGTTTTTTACTCATTTACACTGCCTTTTTTCCTAGCGCAATTGCCTTCTCTCGAATATTCGTTCTATTTTTAATATCGCCTGATTCTCCTGCATTTGGAATGAGCAATGATTTGAATTTCATGCCGGTATATTCAGCTGTTAGGCGGAATGGTTTTTCCAATGCATCCAGGCCTATGTCTTCATATGTGCTGGCTATCAAGGTAAAGGTTTTTCCTTTTAGCGGGGTTTTCATTGTACCTGTCTTATTATCCCATTTGTATAGCGAAAACATGCGATCAAATATGAGTTTTAATTGAGCGCTCGGCCCATAGAAATATAGCGGTGTAGCCATAACTATAACATCTACTTTGGCCATTTTTACCAATACAGGCTTTGCCTCATCGTTTATAACGCACTCATATTTTTTTATTTTTTGGCAGGATCTGCAGGATGTGCAGCCATTGAATTTATACTTAAGGAAAGCAGTTTGAACTATTTCAACATCAGCACCTTTTGATCTAGCGCCTTCGCTGAACCAGTTTACAAGCAGTGCAGTATTACCCTTTTTATTCGGGCTTCCGGAAAGCACTAATATTTTCTTAAGCATTTTGTCCGTATTTGAACTTTAGTCAAGGCCGATATTAAGCAGGCTTTCGTAAAACTCGCGGTAGTTTTCCTTTTTATCGCTGTTACGCAAAGCCATAGCTGCTTTTGGATGCTCATTCATCATACCTGCTATGGCATAAGGAATGACATAGCCCCATTCTATCTTCTCTCTCATCTGGATAAATTCATGGGATATTAAATCTAAGATAGGCCTGAGATCAAATTTAGGGTTTTTAAGAAAACCTACCAGTAATTCCAGAGGACAATTCCCAGCAGCCCTGCCTATACCGTACACAGTGGCGTCCAGATAATTCGCGTTATGTATTATAGCTTCTATGGTGTTGCTGAAAGCCATCTGCTGATTATTGTGGCCGTGAAATCCTACTTCCCTTGTTTTTAATATGGTTCTGAACCTCTTTACGAGATCTTCCACGGACTCTTGATACAGCGCGCCAAAACTATCCACTATATAGACTACATTTGCCTTGCTCTCGTTTTCAATTTGATGGAGAGCCTCATCAAGCTCGTGCCCCTCATCTTTTGAAATTGCCATGATATTTATGGTAGTCTCGTAGCCTTTTTCAGCAATGTGATTTACCATGAATATTGCCTTATCGATGTCTTTAACATAAGAAGCGACCCTTATCATTTTAACAGGGCTTTCCTTAGCTGGTTTTATATCTTCCAAATCGACCCTGCCGATATCAACCATTATTGAAATCTTTGTTTTTGACGGGATGCCTTCTATGACTCTCTGGATTTCACTATCATCGCAGAATTTCCAGATGCCGTATTCTTTCGGAGAAAAAAGTTTTTTTGAATTCTTATAGCCGATCTCCATATAATCAATGCCTGCTTCTGAAATTCCCTTGTATACCTCGCGGACAAACCTATAATCAAAATTATGGTTATTCATGAGTCCGCCATCCCTTATGGTGCAGTCTAAAACCTTTATTTTTTCTCTGTACATCATCGCCCCCTTACTGATACTAAAATACTATTTAGAACGCTTATTAGGCCTCTTGAGCGCTTTTAGCATTCTGTATTTTGCCTATTTTCTCTTGGAGTAAACCCATCGGGCATATCATGCACCATGCCCTGTGTTTCATGGTTATACCCAGGATTGTGGCAATAATAGTGGATACCGCGCACATTATTACAAAAACAAGGCCTATGGCCTTTACGCTCCCTCCTGTTCGGATAATCTGAAGCGTGAACAAGCTCATTATAAGAGTAAAAAACATCCATCTGAACCATTGTTTTGTAAAAACCTTTGGAACGGCTTTGTTACGGCTGATTTTTGAAAGGCCGAGATCCAGATAAGAACCCCTGGGACAAAAATTCCAACACCAATGCCTGGCTTTATAGATAGATAAAACCAGCATAAATAATATGGCTACCAAGACTAGATAACCAAGCATTGCGTAAAAAAATCCCCCTATTACTATAAGCGGAAGAAACCATACCATTATCAGTTGGGCTTTTTTCATATAAAAATATGATACTACTTTAAGGCGATATAGGCAAGCTTGAATTTAGGGATCCAGGATTTAAGCCCGGATAGGCTATTTTTTTATAACTGAGTTGCAGTTGCTGATCTTCTTGTTTCAGTTGGCATCTCTCTGGACATTGGGACCATGTTAAGCATCCGTAAAACATAAATATTTCCATCAACGCTGCGTTTTCCTGCCATAATCGGAATATTCAAGGGGTATGTAAATCCAGGGGTTGTGTGGTATGAGGAAGCGCCCCCGGGTTTATTTAGCATTGGCCAGTCTATTCCAAATAATTGGCCTTGATCTCCTGTCCTGAATATATGCTCAATCTCGATGCCTATGCGTTTGCTAAAATCGTCTAAAGCAGCGCCTTTAGTCCCTTCTTCCGGGCATATTTCGAACATGTCTTCCGTATAAAGCGCAATGACTTTCTGATGAAGACTTTGATTTACTTTTTGTAATTCCTCATTAAGCTTTTTTGCAAATAAAGCCCTGTCAACGCCTCCCCTTAAGATAAAATATACGCCTGATTCATCTTTGCTATATGTATTTTCTTTGATGAAACCTGAAAATTCTCTCCTTTGAATAACTTCTTCCAGGGCTCTTACAGAAGCTTCTTCAAGTAAGATTTCATAGTACCTGTCGCCTGCACCATAATTATAACCATACTTGCCATTTCTCATATAGACATGAATATTTCTTAAATCAATACTCAGGCCAAGATAGCCCGCTCTCTCTTTCAAGTATGATAAAAATCCCGCTATTTCCTGGCTATCTATCTGGCTTTTATCTTTTCTGCTGGTGCATATTGCGAAAGGTATTCCTTTGCTTAAACGTTCAATTATAAGGTCGTAAACCTCCAAAGGTACTGTTTGATTATAAAATCTCAGGTTACCGTCAAAGTCAAACATCATCGCTCCGTAAGTATTGCTAAGAAATTCTCTCCATGCGCTTATGGTTGCCTCATTTATCTTCCCGGGAATTACCGTGACATTCGCTTTGGCAAATTTTGGCCCTACGTATTCCCATTCCGGGTTATTTTGCTTAGACGCAGCGCTAACCCAAAACCTGGCTGTTATCCCATAGGGTGTATCCACTCCTGAAGCTTCTGTCATAGTAAGATAGCCTTTCATGTAAGCGTTCTCCCCATCAAAACCTAATACCTCTAAAGGCCCGGCCGAATGCCATATTCCGCTATTAGCGTCTGTCCAGAATTCAGCAGCTATATTAAAAGCTGAAACAGTTCTTTGAAATCTTTGCTCCAGAGGAACTGTTATTTCAAAATAAATCCTATCTCCTATTAACGCAGTAGTTTTGGCTCCAGTTCCAATACCGCTATAGCTAGGGGCGTACATTTTAAAATCAGAAACCCCTCCCCTTTTTATTCTATTATCGATAGCTTCGCTTTCAAGGAAGTTTATAAACTTTTCTATGTCAAAGTCGGATTGTGATAATGCCCAGCCGCATAATTCCAGCCTCCAGTTTACCCAGGCTGGATTTTTAAATATTTCCTCAGTATCCTGGGCATACCATAGCAATTCAGTTGCCATATAGTAAGGTATTGACTTCAGCACCTTTTCCCTGTCAGCTCCGGATATTTTAAAATATTCATCAAAAAACGCCGCAAGCATGTTATTGAAATATTTAATGAGGCCAGGATTGTTCTTTCTCGCATCCGTAAGAGCGATTATAACTTTCGCAAGTTCCTTGCTGCGCGTTCCAGGGGAACTTGCTTCAGCGTCTATCAATGCCTGCGATTCTCCTGTAAATGGATTTACAAAAATGTTTAAAGGTGAAAAATCTCCATGATTCAAAACTATCTCTGTATCTGAGACATGATTTTCTGCATCTATAAAACTATCTATGCCGGGCAAATTTTTATAACCCCTGTTCTTTAAAAAAATTAATCTTTGTGTCAATCTTTTTCTACGCTCAACTAAACTTTCATCCTGATAAATAGCCGTGTTGTAGCCATCCATTTTCTGTTGATGAATACTGGCGCATACATTAGCATATGAGCGCATAGCCTCCTCAATTTGTTCGACTGAAATACCGGATATATGTATATAATCGAATAATAAAATATAGCCGCTATTATACAGCGCATTATCGAAAATCAGAACCTTCGAATCGTCATTGGAATACAATAATTTAGTTTCTGGAAGAGGGTTATGCCCATTGCTAAAGAAGGTCTTTTCTTTATAATAAGCTCTGCCGTTTTTATCATAATTGATCTTTACGACATAGCGGTTATCTGGCGTGATCAGGATCATCTTCTTCCCGTGAGGAGCGTATTTCAATGTTCGCAACCCATGCCGATGATAAAGCAAGGCTCCCAAATCCGCTAGATTATTTGTTTCTGCTTTAGCGGTTTCTATCATCTCGCTTAGTTGCTGAATCCTTCCTGCTTCTCGAATCCTCCCGTATAGGCCTGTAGGAACTCGCAGCGCATAGGCTTCGTTAGATACGCATAAAATAGCGCAAATTAACGCGATAGCTAAAATAAGTTTTTTAATAAACTTTGATTTTCGCATGGCTGTTGTATCTTGCCTATTTAGGACATAATTATATCAGATTATATATTATAAGTTGCAAGGCGGGTATAGTTTATAGGGCGCTATTGGCAGCATTAGCCCCGGTTAAATCTAGCGCTCTTTCAAATGGCCGGTTGATCTCAGGCACGCTTACACTGCGCGCAAATCTTTCAAATACCCCTGAAACCAATACAGTATGCTCAGCCCACATTTGTTCATAGCCATTTTGCTCGGACGCTATAGACGCAAGGCCTTTGCCGACAATGCGGCCATAAAGCTCTATAAGCTTGAGCGCTTTTTCATCCCCTCTCAGCGCTGCATCTTCTGCATCGGGTAATACGCTTTCATGGCCAGGAATGCTGAAACCGAATAAATGCGCTAAATCAGCAAGTCCTTCGCCATTGATTAAAACCTCTAATCTTTGCAAACCATCTCCGGCCAGTTCATTATCGCTTGGAATAAGGCCTCTTCGAATATAGGCTTGATTTTGAAAGCCATCTTTTAGAGGATTATATCGAAGAGGGGCGACAACTACATTGCCTAATTCAGTTAACGCCCGTTCGTCGGTAAAGGGCCTGCCCTCTACCGCCATAGATGCATTAACACCTGTTCCGCTGATAACCGTTGTTCCCGAGCGCCATCCATTTCTTCCAAGCGTGCCGTTTTGCGAAAGCTCTCCCATGAGCCGGGCGAAAGAATCGTTCATAAGCGACACTTTCACATTATCAAATCCGGCCTGCGCTAATCGCGCTTCAATCATATCGCTGAGAGCGGTATTATAAAATGGCACGTTGGGAGTTTTGGAGCCAAAGCTTGCGATTTTTCCCCACCCTTCGGTATTCTCGGTTTGCCCGGGCAAGCTGATGCCTATATTTATCTTGCCCTGAGATTTTAATTCCTGATGTTGTTCTATGATTTCTATAATGCCTTCTGATAACAAATCAGCCGCCTGTTCCGCGCTCATATCTTTCGCTTCTTTGCCGGTAAGTTTTTTCCATTCCCGCTTATCGCCCTTTGCAACGATATGTCCGTTTGGCTCTACTACAGCCGCTTTAAAAGAAGTGCCGCCTACTTTAACGCCGATGGCACTGCCTTCCCCCTGTTCGACAAGGCTTGCAGATGCCATAAGTTCGCAATCCTCATCAAATAAACTTCGCATAATACCTTTTGCGACCTGGAATGCCCTGTCTTGCGGCACGCCCCTATCCACCATTTCCTGATATGCGGAAATGCGGATAGAAGTAATCAATAGATCATCAGAAACAATAAGGCCCGATAAGATGTCAGGGCTTGCGGTAAGCAAATCAGCTCTCATGATTTCCTGCAGGTCCAACTGATGCTTGTCCGATAATATAGTGCCTTGAGATTGTTCTGCGATTGCCTCATCCATTATCTTTAATATACCCCGTGCCTGATGCGTAACGATATTGCCTATTTTCATCCATGCGATTAAATTATTAAAACGTATTTGCTTGCGGTATTTTTGATTTCCCAGGACATTGCCCATTTTTTCAAGGCACTGTAATAAGCTCTCAGCTTTTGGTATGCCCCATTCGTCATATTCTACTATAAACCCGTTTCCTTTGCCGGTTTCCGGATTAAATTCTTCAAGAAAATGTTCATCAGGATGACATATGCCGTCAGGCACAGCAATGATAGCCCCGGCATTGGATGCTACTTTTTGAGGCGTAGTCGCAGAAGCCTCTTTGCCTTTTTGCGACAACATCACTGTAAAATCTATGCCTTGCATAATAATAGGCGCATCGCTGATATTGTAATTTTCAAAAACCGCAACCTGGCCCTGCAATTGATGCTCTTCAGCTAATCTCCTGATATGAGCTAATTTATCCGGCCCGAACCGCCCTCCTATAATAACCCGGACTCCGCTTTTCCTGAATCTTTCCCTCATATTTTCATCTTGAAGAATATTGATAAACTGCCTGAGTTCTTTATAATCAACGACCCTTCTGGAGATTGCTCCTGTATGCAGCATGTTTGATGATTCGTTCCATTTAATTCCCCGTGTCCTTAATAATGTCAGAAGATGCGCCTCCAGGCCTGATGCCACACTGTCCAGTTCTCCCATAAATTGATCCTTAGCCGCAGGATCAGCTTCCAGACAGGCAATCAATGCATTATCATCCATTGCCCCATTGCCAAATCGGGTTTTATATTTATCTATCAGATCCTGTACTTCAGGTGCTTGAAAATGCTTTGGGTGCGTGCCATTCGAAGAGCCATACTCATCATTGCGGACTATTTTACGTAAAATCTCTTCCGATGTTTCCGGATTTGCGCCGGTATCTTTCAAAGAAGCCGGAAATACCGTATCGCTCAATATCCTTGTGTGGTCTGTGCTGACCCCCAGTATCCTTAGGGCACGCCTTGCCCCTAATAATTCGGGCCGGAACCTGCCTGCGTGGTCAAAAATAAAAGCGCCGTACTGTTTTCTCAATTCGGGAAATAACGATTCGCTGTAATTAGGCATGCCGCCTGCTACTACTGTATGGTTTATGATAATAGAATCCCCTTCCTTTGGAAGATATGTATATGCCTCATTTTCCATATGTAATATTTTCTTATCATTTCCAATGATCCCTCTTTTTTGTAACTCTTCAATTACTGCCAGGCCTGCTGTATTATAAAACTTTATTTGAGACGCACGCTCTTGGCTGTTTTGAATGCCTTTATAAAGGTAATCTAAACCATCAATCCATACCTGAAGCGCGTTTCCTAAGCGGCAAAGATAAATATCTATTGTCCTTGTTTGGCCGTCGTATTCTATGGTCATGCCTTTTATAGACGAATAACCATTAAGGCTTTTTAAAGCTTCTTTCAGCCATTTACCCGATTCTGTCCCGTCTTCATATCTATCATAAACTATATTAAGCGTTACCATCTCTGCGCCGTTATCTGCCATGCCTCTGACTAAATCAGGCATTAAAGCGCCTAATCCGCCAGCCATGCTCGACATACCTGCTTTTTCAAGCAACATATTAGCGTCTTGTATTGAAATATTTCCTTTCCCGACCTCTTTTTCCAGGACCTCAATCAAGGCAAGCGATAATTCTGGATGAAAAGCCATTTCTAATTGCCAGCTTACAATAGTCCTGTCTTTCAAATGAGGGGCATTCTGCTCTAGCCATCTTCTATTAATCTCATCTATGGGCCTTGGCCTGACCATATCTCTGTACATAGTTTTCTTATATGCCCACATATCTCTGGTTGCCGCAAGAACCGGCTCTATGTGCTGTTGCGCTTCTTGTATTGCATCCTCAATCTGTCCGTTTTCAGCATAGGCAGACAGGTATTTCAAGTCTAATTTTTCAAATGCCCTTGCCAAGGCTTCTATAGCTTCTGTTAATGACAATGGTGCATTGGAAGGAAGCTGGATTATTAACTCTTTTTGTCCTCCGTCGCTATCAAATCTCGCTGTAACTTTATTAGAAGAACCGCATAACACAACAATCCTCCACATATCTTGCCGCTCTTCGAAAGTACCGGCCCGGCTGAATAACCCTATTGCCTGAATCAAAGTCCTGGGCGCACCAAGAAGCTTCTCCGTATCCTCAGCTGTAAAACCTGTTAATCTTTCTTTCGGAATAAATCTGAATATCTCACATCCTGCGTAAGGCAAGCCAACTACAAGCCTCCTATCCGACGGAGTCTGATACTTTCTGGACCTGATTTCTTGAGGAACTCCCTGCTGAACGACCGTACTATTAACCACAAAATTTTGGTTTATACCAAATAATGTATCTGGAAGGTCTATGTTATGCCATACCTTTTCTTCTGAAACCTTGTTTCCGAAATTTGCAGTAAGCATAAAGATTTCGCCTGTTTGCTCATCGCGGAATATCAAAGCCTCTATCCCGTCTTTTTTGGTAATGAACAGGCCTTGCTGCTGAGAGATAAGCGAAGTTTCTCCTGCAAGAATCGATTCAGTATATAGTGTAGGTTTTGCCTGACTTTCCGCAATAAGAAATAAGAAATAGAGAAATGTTTCATTGCTTGTTTTTTCAGTTAGAAAAGAGATATCGCCTAATCTAAGGATAAGCGTATTTTCAATTATCTCTGCTGATGTCCCGGCTGCGCCTTTAATTATTTCTAAATTATGAATGCCGCGCAAAAGCCCTCTTTCGTACATGAGATCTATTGTTTGTAAAATGGACGGGCCTATATCAGGCAAGGCCTCATTGATTTCTGTTCGTTCTGTTATGCTGAATGATAAACGTGTAAAAGCAGGGCTTTGTAAGGCTAGAATTCTTGCCATCTCTTGCGCTAATTGCCCTGGAGTGCGGTCAGTCCCTGCTGCCTGTGTTTTTTGTGCGGCAGAAGTTTTTGCTGTACCTGAGAATTCTATAGGGACCCTCAATGCAGGAGCTGATCTTGGAAGAATTTTATCGGGATCCGGTATTGCATAGCTTATATTAATATTGGTAAAGAAAAAAGTTATAATGATTATAATGGAGATAAATTTGCTTAAACCGTTAGCTGGCATAAAATCTCTTATAATTAAACTTCTTTAAAATGTTTTTTAAAACAACAAACAAAAGTATACCATAAAAGAAACATTTTGTCAATATTGAAAATTTTTATTTTAAAGGGAAGAAGAATAACGCTTTATTTTTTCTTCATGCTCAAATTAGCAGGCCTTACTTCTACTTTCACCTTTGACTTATAGCGGTCTTCCCCGTCTTTGGTAAGAAATCCCTGATTTCCGAGAGCCGTTTCCCATTTATCAATCTCTATCTGTTGTTTTATGTGTTCCTCGCGCTGCCTTATCCTGTCATTTCTCATTTCTACCTTAACCTGGCGTATTGCTTTTTTAAGTTCGCGCAGAGAATGGAATTTTGCTTCTATAACCCTTTTTTCTTCTTGTAAAGATGCTATCTTGTGCTCAAGGCCCTGTTTCGCCATGGTTAACGTAGTATTATTGCCACGCAATACTGAGATCTTTTTATTTACAAAATCTAATTTCCCCTGGCAAGTTCTTAGATTTTTACCTGTTTTTAAAAGTTCGCTTCTGGTAGTTTTTAATTCATCGTGAAGCCACGCTTTCTCTTTCTTTTCCTGAACTATCTGATCCTGGGTTTTTCTGAGCTTTGCCTTGGTCTCAACAATCTCTCTACCCATTATAAAAAATGCCACGACTATTCCTATTGCAACCAGCGTAAATTTTAAATTGTCTTTCATTTGGAACAACCTTTCCTTTTATAAAAATATATCAAAATCTGATTTTTAGTAATTTTAACACATAACCCTGTTAATGTCAAAAGGATTAGCGCTTATTTGGACTTTATAACAACCACTTTTACAAAATCAGCGGCATCTTCTATTTTATCCGTAACCCCTTCAAGATATTCGGCCAATTGATAACATAATAAAAGAGTCGCAGGCTCAAGTTTTGTGTGTATTATCACTTCTATTAAAAACTTTTTCTGGTCGTCTGCCTCTGACTCGATCCTGTCGACTTCTTCGCAATCTTCCAGGGCTTTTTTCAAATCGTTTCTTGCAAGTGCGTAAATAGCTTCTTTTAGCCTGGAGACAGACCTGAAGATCAGATCAGTGCCCTGCGAAATATTTTTTAAAATACTATCGGCAGGCCTCTCTTCTATAAACCCTAATATCCTGGCTGCGCCGTTAGTCCAATCCGCAATCCTGTCGAGAGATTTTACAAAGCGCATCATGTCTTCCCTGTCGGGCGGAAGAAGCAGACCTTCGGAAAGCTCTCTTACCATTTTGGATCTCAGGATATCTGCCTTATGTTCACTGTCTCTTACGTTTTCGATAGCCACGGTTTTAGCTTGCAGGTCGCCGCGGATAAACGCCTTAACAGCATCGGTAAAATACGAAACTGTTTTGCATGTTTCTTCGACATGCTTCTGGGCGTCTTGTAATATGGCGTGCTCTTGAGCCATTCCCAGCCAGCCTAAAATATTGCGTGTCTCTTTCATTTTCAAGCCTCCTTAAAGTTATTATTCGGGCAGAATTCAAAAAGCCCGAAGAATATTTGATGCATACATTTAACGCCTGGTCAAAAGCGTTCCTTTTAACACAATAAAAGTTATTATCCCTGATACAAAAGGCGTTGCCAGCCAGCAGATGATTATTTCCCGCATAATTTTAAGATTTACAACCTTAATTCCTTTAACGAGCCCTACGCCGAAGATGGCACCTACTATCGAATGGCTCGTAGAAACAGGCATGCCGAATAAAGTATATACGTGGACATTTATAGCGCTTGCGAGTTGTGCAGAAAAAGCCATGATAGGCAGTAGATTAGTTATTTCAGAACCTATTGTTTCGATAACCTTATATCCCCAGGTCAATATTCCAAATACGATCGCAAGCCCGCCTATTATAACGCTCACATGAAGAGATAGCACCCCTGCCCCAACTATAACACCTGTAGCATTTGCAACATCGTTTGCGCCCCAGCCGTATGCCATATAGCAGCCGCTTGTAACCACAAGCATTGACAAGGTTATTCTCAAGTATTTACGCGGAATAATCCTGTAAAGCGTATTTTGAAAAAACCTGTAAAATAAATAACCTAATATAGCAGCGCCGACCGGGGTAAATATCCAGCAGATAAAGATATCTAAAAGCGCTTTATATTTTACAGGCGCGCCTATTGCAAGTCCGGCGCCGGCAACTGCGCCTACTATAGAATGGCTCGTAGAGATAGGTATTTTCCAATATGTAGCCAGAACTACCCATAAGCAAGCCCCGAGGCAGGCCGTGAGAGCCAGGTATATGGCCAGATCTTTGTCTAGCTGGTCTATACGCACTATGCCCCTGCTTATAGTCTTGACTACATGGCTTCCCTGTAAAAAAGCTCCCAGGAAACCAAATATGGAAATTAAAATAATCGCCTGTTTTAATGTCAAGACCTTGGAGCCAACAGCTGTCCCCATTGAATTAGCAGCGTCATTTGCGCCAATTGACCAGCCAATGGCAATCCCCATCAATATTGTTAGCGTAATTATTAACAGTGCAGGCATTTTATTTTTTAAATATCATTTTCTTCGCCGCTTCCTTCTCCCCAATTCTTAATATCATCTTCGCTGTTCCCATCTCCTTTACCATCAGGGCCTTTGGAATACAGGTCATAAGAAGAAATATTATTTATGCCGGGATTTATGTATATAAAAACATTGCCCCAGGCATCTAAATATTCTCCGTTTTCATTCAGCTCGCTTTTTTTAATTTTAATATAAGGTCCTTTCCATCCCGGGACATCATTCTCGGTTGTAAGGGCTTCTATAAGAGTCTTATTGTTTTCGCCGGGATAATATTCCGTATCTATCTCATACATTTTTATAGCTGTTATCAGGCCCGATATCTGCGCCTGCGTCTTGGCAAGTGTCGCATTTTTTTTGGCCTGCTGCATTCCGTTAGCTACCATCCAGATAAGCAGTGTTGCCAGAGCAACTCCGACAGCCAGCTCCATCAATGTAAAACCTTTATCTTTCATTGCAGCTCCTTTGTTTCTCTTAAAACTTCTTCAATGGTTGTAACCCCCTCAGTAATTTTTTTAAACCCGGTTTCTCGCAGGGTTTTCATGCCCATATCGCATGCTGTATTTTGTAGGGCAGATAAATTTTCATGCTTTATAATAAGATCCCTGATCGCGTCATTCGTTATAAATAATTCATATAGGCCCGTGCGGCCTCTGTAACCGGAACCATTGCATGCCGAGCAGCCTTCTCCTTTATAAAATTTTATGTCCCTAATCCTGTCTTTTAATATGCCAAACTCTAGTATTTCGTGTTCTAACGGTTTGTATTCTTTTTTGCATTTAGTGCAGATTTTTCTGACAAGTCTCTGCGCAAGCACTGCCTTTACAGTAGAGGCTATTAAGAAAGGCCCTATGTCAAGATTTACAAGTTTTACAATAGCTCCCAATGAATCGTTTGCATGCAATGCGCTAAACACAAGACGCCCTGCAATGGCTGATTGAACAGCTATGCCTGCTGTTTCAGCGTCCCTTATTTCCCCTACCATTATAACATCCGGATCCTGCATTAAGACATGTTTTAATGTCCTGGCGAAAGTAAGGCCTATCCTCGCATTTACAGCAGTTTGAATAACACCTTCTATCTCATGTTCAACCGGATCTTCAACAGTTATTATTTTGCAGTCTATTTTATTTATTTCGGCCAGGCAGGCATACAACGTAGTGGCCTTTCCGCTTCCAGCAGGGCCTGCGGTAAGAAAAATACCATTCGGCTTTTTTATTATTTCCCTGATTTTTAATTTAATATCATCGTCCATTCCTATCTGATCAAGAGATAGGTTTGCGGCGCTTTTATCAAGAATTCTTACGGCTATGCTTTCGCCATAAAGAGTTGGAATCGTAGAGACTCTTATCTCCACAGCCTTTCCCTCTATGTCCATTATTGTACTTCCGTTTTGAGGAAGAATGTTCTCTACAACATCAAGGTTTGCCAGGGCTTTAATGCCTGAATTTATCGCAAAGTTCAAGTCTCCGGGAAGATGAGCGGCGTCATAACATATACCGTCTATCCTGTACCGTATTCTATAGTCTTTCTCAAAAGGTTCAAAATGTACATCCGAAGCCTTTTCTTTTACCGCGTGCGACAAGACTGTGTTTAAAAGCTTTACGATAGGCGCAGAAGAAGCTATTTCTTTTAATTTGTCAACATGGCATTCTGTTTTACCGGCATCAGGAGTTTTGCCAAGTGATTTTTTTGCCTCATCTATGACTTCGCCTAAAGATTTTTCATTTTTTGATAAATTTGCGATATCTGTATTATCAGGCATTTTGCGTTACCCTTAATACTTCTTCAATGGTTGTATAGCCGCGCTTTACTTTTTCCAAGCCATCTTCTTCCAGCGTCTTCATCCCAAATTCTCTTGCCTTTTTACACAGGGCGCTTCCGGAAACGTTTTTCATGACCAACTCTCTTATGCTGTCGTTCATTGCCAGAAGTTCATAGAGGCCCATCCTGCCTTTAAAGCCGGTATTGTTGCAGACGGAACAACCCTTGCCTCTATAAAGCTCGAAATCTTTTAACAAGTCGGGATTAATAGAAAGGATAGCTATCTCTTCTTTTGAAGGCGGATATGCTTCTCTGCAAGACGAGCATATTGTCCTGACCAGCCTCTGAGCGAGGATGCCCTGAATTGCAGAAGCTGCCAGATAATGTTTTATGCCCATGTCTACCAATCTCGTAATAGCTCCTGCTGCGTCATCTGCATGAAGCGTACTGAGAATAAGGTGGCCTGTAAGGGCTGATTGGACAGCTATTTCCGCTGTTTCTAAATCTTTTATTTCTCCTACCATTATAATATCAGGCGTCTGCTTTAATATCGAGCACAGGCCGCTTGCAAATGTAAGATTAACCTGGGGGTTTACCTGGACCTGGTTTATGCCGTCTAATTCATATTCTATGGGATCTTCGATTGTAATGATTTTTATCCCTTTTTGATTTATATAGTTCAGCGTTGCGTATAGCGTAGCGGTTTTTCCGCTCCCTGCGGGGCCTGCAATCAAAATCATTCCACTCATAAGGCTTATCAATCTTTCGAAATCTTTCTTGTTTTCCGGAAGGAACCCTGCGTCTTCCAATCCCACTATAAAATTGCTTTTATCAAGAACCTTTATTGCTACGCTTTCTCCATGCATTGCAGGCAAAGTAGATACCATAAGTCCCAGCTCTCTATTTTTCGAGAGAATCTTCATCTTTCCATTCTGAGGAAACCGGCTTTCCGCTGTGTCTATGCCTGCCAGAGCCTTTAGCCTGTTTATAATAGGATCCTGCAGTTCTTTAGGATGGCCTTGTGTTTCATGCATTATTCCGTCAATCCTGTATCTGATACGGATTTTGTGCTCCAGAGGCTCTATATGGATACTGCTCGCCCTTTTTTTTAATGCGTCTTCTATCAGCGTGGCTACCAGCTTTACAACAGATTTATCTTCATCGATTTTTGCATCTTTGGCGGCTTCCTGCGGTTTTTTAAAACTAGAATACAATTTTTCCTTTTGTTTGAATGCATAAAATTTTACCAGCGCTTTATCTATATCATCTTGGCTGGAAAGCGTAATATTCACGCTGAAACCCGTTATCCTTTCAAAAAAATCAATCGCAAGAAAATTAATGGGGTCGTCTGTTGCAAGAAAAAGCGTTTTGCCTTGGAGCTTAAGGGGAACTATTCTATGGTTAATGGCAAGCTCTGGAGGCATCCTGTTGGTTATTTTTAAATCAATATCCTCTGTTTTAATCTCTGCAGGAAGGATACTTGCCTGCGACATCAGGGCGTTCCCGGCATTTTCGCTTTCTATATAACCCAGCCTGATCATTATCTTAACAAGCCGCTCCTTGGTGGCAAACTGTTCATCAAGCGCTCTGGAAATTTTATAGTCATCCAAAAGCCCTATATTTTTTACGACCTCTTTTATGGTCTCGCGCTGTTTTTCCATACAAGATCCTTAATCGGGATATTTTTTTTAGAAGCGATTTTCCGGCAATCGTTATATTCGGGGGAAACCCTGGCAAGTTCTTTGCCTATATAACCCTTGTTTACTTTTATCTTTCCCCATCCGCCTGTATTTTCCCCTGTTTTCCGAAAAAGTTTTAACCTTTTTACCTCATGATATCTGACGCCGAAGCTGGTAGTTTCTCTTAAGATAATTTCTGTTATTTTTTCTAAAGTATTTTTCTTTATCAGCGCCGTAAGTAAAATACCTGGCCTTATCTTCTTCATCTGGACAGGTGTAAGGAACACTTCCAACGCCCCTGCGCCGTATAATTTTTTAAAAACCGTCTCATATACGACAGGGCTCATGTCGTCGATATTCGTCTCAACAACATATATAGCATCTTTCAAAAACTTTTTTCCCATAACATCCCATAAACTTGACATTTTGACAATGTTAGTTTTGTCAAGTTTGTTACTTGTTTATTAAGCTTGCGAAGTAACCTGCTCCGAACCCATTATCTATATTCACCACTGTGACTCCTGGCGCGCAGGAATTCATCATTGTAAGCAAAGGCGCGATGCCTCTGAAGCTGGAACCGTAGCCAACGCTCGTCGGCACTGCAATAACAGGCTTGTCAGTAAGCCCGCCGATCACGCTTCCCAGTGCGCCTTCCATGCCCGCTACTACTATAATAACATTTGCTTTTGAAATTTCCGGCAACTTATCCAGCAGGCGGTGTATTCCCGCAACGCCTACATCGTAAATGGTTTTTACCCTGTTTCCCATGACTTCAAGAGTTATCCTGGCTTCTTCAGCTACTGGGATATCGCTTGTGCCCGCAGTTAGTATTAAAACCGTTTTATTGTTTTTTAACCCGCTTTTTTTCAGGTATATAACCTTTCCAGGCTCATTATATTTTAATGCAGGGAAATCTTCCTTTAAAAAATCGTACAAAGATTTTTTGGCGCGCGTAAGGAGCAGGGGTTCTTTATGCATTAAAAGAACTTTTATTATTTTCTTTACCTGGTCAGGGGTTTTGTTCTCGCAGTAAACAACTTCTCCAAAACCTTTGCGAAAAACTCTGTGGTGGTCCAGCCTGACAAACTCTAAATTTTCGTAAGGAAGATTTTTTAATGCCTCCATGGCGCTTTTAACAGAAGTCTTCTTAGAGTAGAGCTTATTTAATATTGATTTAATATATTTTTTAGAAAGCATGTATTATTTGAAAATAAAATATAGAATAAAAACTACTATAATAATCGAATATATATAAAAATCATTGAAATAGAAAAAATCTTTGAGGCCGTCGAATTTGTTATAGCTGTAGTTTTTATTGCCTTTTGTTACGCCTTTTCTGCGGTACCCCTCCAGATCATCCACGTTGAATCTGGTGTATATGCCTCCTATCTTGTATGCGTTAATTTGATGGGTTTTAGATAAATTATTCAACTCATCTTCTGTAACGCCCAGATAATCCGCTGCTTCTTTAGAAGTCAAAAATCTTTTCATCATAATCTTTACACTCTTACAATGTTAATTTTGTGAAGCTTCATAGATTTGCAACCGTAATATTTTTATATTGTCAGGTTCATTTAAGCGGATCCCGCCTCGCGCCGAGGTGCCAGCTATCAAAGTGCTCGGCACCGAGGCGAGCCCTGTTTTATCCGGGCCGGGGATCAAGTTTATGCGCTTATTTTGCTTTCTCTTTTGCAATCCATTCTTCTATTCTGGGCCGTTCAAATTTCCAGTCATTCCCTTCTTTAAAAGCAGGGATCTTGCCTGAATTTGCCCACTCAAGTATATTAGAAACTTCTACCTCTAAGTATTTCGCAAGCTCGTCTATATTAAAGATACCGCCTTTCATACTAGCTCCGGTGAGCATCTGGCATTTTCCGTGAATAATCGCGCCTGTTTCTACGCTGAGGCTTGGAGTGTTTATATCGCCTACTATATGGGCATTTGAAAGGACTTTTAAACTATTCACAGCAACAATATTACCTGTAATTTTTCCGCCTATTATTATTTCATCGCCGTTTATATCCGCGTGAACAGAAGCGTTTTCGCCTATTATAAGACTACCTTTTGTGTCAAGTTTGCCTTCAAAACTTCCGTTTATCCTCAAATTCACCGGATCTTTGAACATGAGAGTTCCCTGCATGCTAGCATCTACCTCTAAAATTTTCTTTTCATTCCTGTCTCGCTTTAGCATACGATCCCTCCTTCGGTATAAAGTTTACAAAATCAACATTGTCAGGATGTAAACTTTATTATTATTTTTCCTCCTCAACGGGTAATTTTCTTAAAAGATATAATGTGGTAAATGTTATAACAGCAGCTGCCCAGCCAGCCATGTAGAAGCCGCAGCCAATCGCCAGCCCTATGCCTGAAACAGTCCAAAGGCTAGCTGCTGTAGTAAGCCCTTTTACGGAAGATTCGCCGGAGCGGATAATGGTGCCTGCGCCTAAAAATCCTATGCCCGTCACTACTCCTGCAGCTATTCTTGCAGGGTCCACAGGAGCTTTACCTGCGTAAATCTCGAATATATGTATTGAAACAAGCATTATAAGCGCGGAACCTACGCTTACAAGTATATGAGTCCTAAGGCCGGCCATCCCTTTATTGTGTTTCTCTCTCTCGAAGCCTATGATGCCACCCAGCACCACGGCAAGAAATAAACGCAGTATTACTTGAGTGTCGGTCAACATAATCACGTTTTCTCCTTTAGTTATAATCTAGCCGTAAAATTTAACAACGATCGAAAACCTTTTTTATATAATCTATATCCAAGGCCTGCCACCATCGCAGCGTTATCCGAACATAAATTGAGAGGCGGAAAATATAATTTAAGATTTCTATATCTGGCCTCTCTTTGCATCATTTCCCTGAGCCTGGAATTTGCGCTTACCCCTCCGCCTATAACAAGAGATTTTATTTTATGCTCTTCCATCGCTTTTATGGAATTTCCCACAATAACTCTTAAAACCGCTTCCTGAAAACAAGCGCAAACATCTTCTTTTCTAACCCCTTTGCTATTTGCCCTTTGCCCTTTGCCCTTTGCCCCGTCGTATCCTTGCACATAATACAACACCGCCGTCTTTATCCCGCTGAAGCTAAAATTCAGAGTCTCTTTTACGGCTTTGCAAGTAAATTTTATTGCTTCCGGATTGCCTTTTTTTGCAAAAGCGTCAATAATAGGCCCTCCTGGATAGCCCAGCCCTAAAATTTTTGCAACTTTATCATAAGCCTCGCCGGCAGCATCATCAACCGTATCTCCGAGCAATTTAAATTTATCAAAATCTTCTACAAGATACAACCTTGTATGGCCTCCTGAGATAACAAGGCCTATAAATGGAAAACGAGGTACATCTTCAAGCATTATGGCAGAATATATGTGGGCTTTTAAGTGGTCTACGGTAATAAGCGGCTTATCGAGGCAATAACTCATAGCCTTAGCGCATGAGATGCCGGTTAAAAGCGCGCCCATAAGCCCGGGTCCGTCTGTCACAGCTAAGACATCTATATCTCTTATCCCAAGGCCTGCTTCATTCAAAGAACGGGTTATTACCTTGTCTATATTTTCTACGTGGCGCCTTGTTGCTATTTCAGGAACAACCCCGCCAAATTTCTTGTGATACTTAAGGCTGGATGAAATTACGTTTGATAAAATATCTACGCCGTTTTTTACAACACTAGCTGCTGTCTCGTCACAGGAAGTCTCTATGCCTATAATTAACATATGTTTACCCCTCACCAGAAAGCCCCGTGTATAAATCCGGGAATGAATGAGGCTGGTTCGGGATTTGCTCCAGCGAACCCAGTAGTAAAAGATGCCACGGATGTAAAACTGCGGTATGGAGTTTCACTTACCGTTGTATATGACTATTCCTTTAAGCACATCTACCGCTCTTAACAGCTGATTATCCAGCTCTTTTTTCTTTTTTTCCCCTGCTTTTTCTTCGGGCGTTTTTTCTTTACTGTCCATTAATTTTTCCAGCAAAGCTGTTTCTTTGTCCACTTCCTTGTCCTTAGGAGATTTCTCTTCGTATTCAATTATAATATCAGGCATTATGCCTAGCCCATGTATAGAGCGGCCGTTTGGGGTAAAATATTTACTTGTAGTAAGCCTTATAGCAGAACCATCCGGCATAGGCACAACTGTCTGGACAGAACCTTTGCCGAAACTCTTAGTTCCTAAAAGAATTGCCCTCTTGTAATCTTGTAACGCGCCTGCTACGATTTCAGACGCGGATGCGCTGCCGCCGTTTATAAGAACTACTATCGGGTAATCCAGATGGTTGTTCTTATTCCTTGATTTAAATTCTATGTTCTGCCCTTCGACCCTTCCTTTTGTACTGACAATTATCTTGCCTTCTTGGATAAATTTTCCTCCCACATCAACTGCTACATCCAAAAGCCCGCCTGGATTATTTCTGAGGTCCAGTATAAGCCCTTTCAGGCCTTCCGCCTCTAATCTTTTCAGGGCATCAGACATATCCTTCGGCGTATTTTCCTGAAATTCAGCAAGTCTGATATAACCGATGCCGGGTTCCAGCATCTCTGCTTTTTTAATGCTCGCTATTTTGATTATGGCTCTCGTTATCGTGAACTCTAGAAGTTTTTTATCAGACTCCCTGAGGACTATAATAGTTACATCTGTGCCTGGTTTGCCCCTTAGTTTTTTGACTGCGTCTATAAGCGTGAGGTCTTTTGTAGTGGAGCCGTCTATTTTTACAATCTTATCCCCGGCTTTAATCCCGGCTTTATAAGCAGGCGTATCGTCAATAGGGGATATTATTGTAAGAAGGTCGTCTTTTAAAGTGATCTCTATGCCTATGCCTCCAAACTCGCCTTCTGTTTCCACTTTCATCTCGCTGTAAGTATCAGTGTCCATAAACTGGCTGTAAGGATCCAAAGACGATAGCATTCCTTTTAGTGCGCCGTATATAAGATCTTTTGATGTTTTTTCTTCAACGTAATCTGTCCGGATTACGCTTATAGCGTCTGAGAAGAGCTCCAGCTCTTTATAAAGATCGTCTGTTTTTTGTTTTTGCTGCTCTTGTTGTTTTTCTGCGAAACTGATATTGTGGGCTGCAATGCCTATCGCAAAACTCGCCATAACCAGCAATAAAACTATTCTTTTTTTCATTTTGCTCCTTTCAATTTTTCCCTGAGCATCTCGTTCACTTTGTTGGGATTAGCTCTTCCTTTTGTTTTCTGCATCACTTTTCCTACAAGAAACATTATAGCGTTATCTTTACCGTTCTTAAAATCCTCCACTGATTTCGGGTTTTCAGCAATAACACTGCCTGCAGCAGCTTCCAGTAAACCAATATCGGAAATCTGCTCAAGGCCTTTTTCTTTTACCAATATTTCAGGATCTTTGCCTGTTTGTATAACCTCTATTAAAAGGGTTTTTGCAATCTTTCCGGTAATAATGTTGCTGTCTATCATCTTAAGCATACTTGAGAGATGTTCTGGCTTCAAGTTTAAATCTTTTATTGATGTATTGTTGTCTCTCATGTACGCAGAAACATCACCCATAAGCCAGTTAGCGACAGTTTTTGGATTTCCATATAAAGCTACGCACCTTTCAAAATAATCCGCGGTATTTTTATCAGAGGCCATTATTGCAGCGTCATAATTCGAAAGCTGGTAGTTTTTTATAAATCTATTTTTTTTAGGCTCAGGGAGCTCGGGTATGTCTTTTCCTATGGCATTCAAAAGGCTTTCTTCGAAATCAAAAGGCACCAGGTCCGGCTCTGGGAAATACCTGTAATCGTGCGCCTCTTCTTTTGACCGCATCGGTTCCGTAACGCCTTTTTCTGCATTATAAAGCATAGTCTCCTGAATAATTCTTTGGCCTTTTTCCAATAAATCCGCCTGGCGTTTTGCTTCATATTCAAGCGCCAGCCTCACGCCTTTAAATGAATTCATATTTTTTATCTCTGTTTTTGTTCCAAGCTCTTTGTCGCCTTTGTTTCTAAGGGATATATTGGCGTCGCATCTGAGGCTGCCTTCTTCCATATTGCAATCAGAAACATCCAGGTATTCTAAAATTGATTTTAGGGCTGTGAGATACAAATACGCTTCTTCCGGAGAATTCATATCAGGCTCACTTACTATTTCTAATAACGGGATCCCGCACCTGTTGAAATCTATAAGGCTTGCGTCCTTTTGGTGAAAGAGTTTTCCAGTGTCTTCTTCCAGGTGTACTCTTTTTATCCTTATATCTTTTTCCGTTTCTCCTGTAATAACAGTAAGCTTACCGCGCTGGGCCAGCGGATTATCAAATTGGGATATCTGGTAATCTTTTGGAAGGTCCGGGTAAAAATAATTTTTTCTGTCAAATTTTATTTTTTTTGCAATCCGGCAATTTAAAGCAATCGCAACTTTTGCCCCAAGCTCCAGCGCTCTCCTGTTTAAGACAGGCAGGCTTCCTGGAAAGCCAAGGCATACAGGACAAGTCTGCGTATTGGGCGCCGAGCCAAAATTCGTGCTGCATCCGCAGAACACCTTGCTCTTGGTATTGAGCTGTAAATGAACCTCTAGTCCGATAACAATTTCGTATGGCATATTATAAAGCTGGCTTTCTTTTGTGCCAATCCGTGTTTTGTTCGTAATTATATGCTACTTTTAAAATCGTTTCTTCGTCAAAAGGCTTTCCGAGTATCTGAAGCCCTACGGGCAGATTATTTTTTGTAAATCCGCACGGTATGGATACACCCGGAATGCCTGCCAGGTTTGCAGAGATGGTAAATATGTCCGAAAGATACATAGTAAGAGGGTCGCTTATTTTCTCCCCTATCTTGAACGCAGCAGTAGGAGAAGTAGGTGTAACTATTGCGTCAAATTTTTTGAACGCCTCGTCAAAATCCTTTCTTATCAGCGTTCTGACCTTTAACGCCTTTAAATAATATGCGTCGTAATATCCGCTGGAAAGAGCGAACGTTCCTAAAATAATCCTGCGCTTTGCCTCGTCCCCGAATCCTTCTTTGCGTGTCTTTTTATACATATCCATCATTGATTTTATATTTTCTGACCTCAGGCCGTATTGAACTCCGTCAAACCTTGCAAGGTTTGAGCTCGCTTCAGCTGTCGCAACTAAATAATAGACGCTTACCGCATATTCTGTATGCGGCAAGCTCATGTCTTCGCAAATTGCGCCTAGAGATTCCAGCTTTTCTATAGCCAGCTTGATTGATTCCTTGACTTCTTTATCCAGGCCTTCAATAAAATATTCTTTTGGGATCCCTATCTTTAGGCCTTTGATGTTTTTCTTCATGCCGGAGGCATAGTCCGGAACAGGCATATCTGCGGAAGTAGAATCCATTTCGTCGTGGCCTGATATGGCTTTTAATAAAATTGCCGCATCTTCTACGTCTTTTGTAATCGGCCCTATCTGGTCCAAAGAAGATGCAAACGCTATAAGGCCGTATCTGGAAACCCTTCCATATGTCGGCTTCAGCCCTACAACTCCGCAAACGCCGGCAGGCTGCCTTATAGAACCTCCTGTATCTGAGCCGAGCGCGAAAATGGCTTCATCCCCTGCTACAGCTGCTGCAGAACCGCCTGATGAGCCTCCTGGAATTCTTTCTAAATCCCACGGGTTCCTGGTCGGGCCATAGCAAGAAGTTTCCGTGGATGATCCAAACGCAAATTCGTCCATGTTGGTCTTGCCCATTAGCACTGCGTCCATGGCTGCGAGTTTTTCTATTACAGTTGCGTTATAAGGAGGCCTGAAATTTTTGAGGATTTTTGAAGAACACGTGGTTAGTTCGTCTTTAACAGAGATGTTATCTTTTATAAAAATAGGGATACCCCAAAGCCTTCCTTGCTCAACACCTTTTTTAAGGTTCTCGTATCTCTGGCAAGCCTTTTCTTTGTCAAAATGCGCCAGGGCGTTAAGGCTTTTTTCTGCCTTCTCTATCCTATTAATAATATTATTGCATATATCTATAGGCGAAATATCTTTTTTGTTAAGAAGCTCTATAAGAGTATGCGCGGTAAGAGTATTTAATTCCATATTAATAAACCTTGTAAGCTGCCATAAGCAACCTACGCGGTAACCGCGTAGGTTAAGGTGGTTAGGTTTCTATGATTTTTGGAACTTTAAACAAATTGTTTTCTTTGCCTGGGGCATTTTTTATAACTTCAGACGCTGGCAATGATTTTTTTATAATATCGCCTCTGTATACATTTTTCATCTCCAGGACATGACTAGTGGGTTCAAGCTTGGAGACATTCAACATATTAAGCTTATCTGCATACGCCAGAATTCTGCCTAATTGGTCTGTAAAATGATCTAATTCCTTATCCGACAGCTCTATCCTTGCCAGATTAGCCGTATATTTAACAGTATCTCTGTTTATAGCCATAATTTAATTTAAAATAGCATATATGGGCGCTATTGTCAACGGTATAATCTCCCCAAAAACTTTACATTGTGACAATGTTAGTTTTGTCAAGTTTTTAAGGCAATAGCTTTGCAAATTCTTGCAATGAAATGGTTTCCGGCCGGCGCTCGGGAGATATTTGAGCTTTTGTAAGGCAAGAAAGCGCATCTTCTTTTGATTCGAATATGCCTGAAGAAGCCATGGAGTTCAGGATAGTTTTTCTGCGCTTCTCAAACGATGAGCGGATTATTTTAAAAAGCAGATCTTGGTCAATAGAGCTATCCAGCTGTTTTTCAAAATCTATTTTTAAGAAACATGAATCAACTTCAGGGACAGGGAAAAACGCGCCTCTCGGTATTTTAAATAAAATCTTCGGGTTCCCGTAAAACTGCACATAGCAGGATAATGACCCGTAATCCTTTGTTCCCGGCAGCGCAACAACCCTTTCTCCGAATTCTGCCTGGACAGTAGCGTATAAAGATTTTATATGGACCCTGTTGTCTATCAGCTTATTAAGTATCGGGCTGGATATTGAATATGGGAGATTTCCCACTACGATTAATTTCGAAGAGATATCTTTAAATCCGTATTTTAATATATCTTCATTTATTATGTCCAATACCAATCCCGTTTTCCGATCGGGATTTGATAAAAAACTGTATAATCGTTTATCTTTTTCTACTGCAATTAACATTCCTGCTTTTTTACATAAATCTTCTGTTAAGGCGCCTAATCCAGGGCCTATTTCCAACACAACATCCTCTTCATCCAGTTTGAGAGCTTCTATTATCTTATTCTTTATATTCTGATCTATAAGAAAATTCTGGCCTAATCGTTTACTAGGACGAATATTATATTCCCTGAGGATAGATTTAACTTCGCTAAGTTTTAGCATATTATTTACCTGTCCAACTTCGCAAGTTGCCCAATCGGGCAACTTGCGAAGTTGGACAGCGGTCATGTTGTGCACATCTTGATAGCAAGCTTAATAGCTTCTTTCATAGAGCTGGAGTTTGCTATGCCCTTACCTGCTATATCATAGGCTGTGCCGTGGTCTGGAGATGTTCGGATAAAAGGAAGACCTAGTGTAACATTTACGCCTTTTTCAAAAGCTGTCATTTTCAGCGGCCCAAGGCCTTGATCATGATACATTGAAATAACAGCATCTAATTTGTCGTTGTACGCCATGTAAAAAATCACATCGCCTGATATCGGGCCCTGAATCTTTGGAACAAATCGCCTGATTTTTTTAATCGCAGGGATTATTATGTCTTGCTCTTCTCTGCCTATTTTTCCACCTTCTCCACAATGAGGATTCAATGCGCATACCCCTATCCTTGGATTTTTAATTCCGAAATATTTTTTTAAGCCGGCATTTGTCAATTCGACAGTTTCTATTATTTTTGCCCGGGTAAGCATGCCGGAGACCTTCTTTAAAGGCACATGGCGGGTAACAGTAGTAACCTTAAGCGGCCCGCCGCAAAGCATCATTGCAAATTTTTTTGTATTTGTAGATTTTGCCAGGTATTCGGTGTGGCCTTGGAAAGGTATTCCGGATTTATTTATCGCTTCTTTATTAACCGGGGCTGTTATCAAGGCCTGCGCTTCGCCTTTTTTCAAGATATCCACAGCCTTTTGTATGGCGTCAAAGCCTGTCTTATCTTCCGGCGCTATTACAAAAAAATTTGCGAGGTCTTTAATCTTCGGATCTTGCAGCGCTTTTTTCGTAACCTCCGGGCCAATGCCTCTTGGATCTCCTGCGGTAATTAATACGGTGGGTTTCATATAAACATCGAACTCTGCTATTTTATAGAGATGTACGCTTTCTTTTTGAGGTTTGACAGCCACTCGCTTACCATTACTTTAAATTTGTCCTGGAAAAGCATCAGCTGGATATCTTTCTGCGCTTCTTCGAGGCCCTCCGGCTTTCCGTATTTTATATCTTCTACCTTAAAAATATGATATCCTATTTCGCTTTTCACAGGTTCTGAAAATTCTCCAGTCTTTAATTTAAATATGGCTTTATCCAGCACCTCGAGCATCTGGTCTTTTTCAATATAGCCCATATCTCCGCCTTTATCCGCATTAGGGCCCTGGGAATATTGTTTCGCCAGAGCATCAAAATCTTCGCCTTGTTTTAGCTTATTGTATACATTATCCATTTCTATCCTTGCCAACTCAAAACCAGCTTCATCTTTTGCTTTGATCAAAATATTTTTTACCCTGTATTGAGCCTTTTTTATGAACTGGTCTCCGTGTTTTTCATAGTAACTGCTTGTTTCTGAAGGCAGGACTGAAATTTTTGACTTCACTTCATAATCTACCAGCTTTTTCATCATTATCTGATCTGTGTACCTGTCTTTTAAATTAGCGATTGTAATGCCCTGGGTTTCAAGTGTTTTATAAAATTCTTTCTCTGTAGGGAAACCTTTCTTAATATAATCCAGCCTTTCGTCTATCTCCGCGTCAGTAACCTTTATGCCTAGTTCTTTTGCCCGGCTCAACACAAGCTTGTCTTCTATTATCTGGTTTAATATATCTTTCTTAACTTCCTCCATCTTTTGCAATAGTTCGTCACCTTTATATTCCTGGCTATACTGGGCGTACAATACGGACAATAGCTGGTCAACGTCCTGCTGGGTTATAACCTCGTCGTTAACAACCGCCACAACTTTATTAATAGTAACTGCCTCTAGAGAGGCGCTAAACGCAATAATCGCCGATGAAAGTACTATAACTTTAATTTTTTGAATTCTTGTTAAGCCCATCTGCCGCCTCTTTCAATATTCTGCAGTATAGGTCAAAACCTACCGCAGATATATAACCGTGCTGTTCTTTGCCTAGCAGGTTTCCTGCCCCTCTTATTTCCAGGTCTTCCATTGCTATCTTAAATCCGGAACCGAGGTCTTTATACCGCTCCAGGGCATCCAGCCTTCTTTCCGATTCTCTGCTCAATATATGCCCTTTTGGAACAAGAAAATACGCATGCGCCTTGTTTGTAAACCTGCCTACCCTGCCTTTCAGTTGATACAAATCAGCAAGGCCAAACATATCCGAGCGGTTAACTATAAGGGTATTGGCATTAGGTATATCAATGCCCGATTCTATTATAACTGTTGATATCAAAACGTCAATACTTCCTTTCATAAAATCTTTCATTATACCTTCCAGTTCTTTTGAATGCATCCTGCCGTGCGCTAAAGCTACCTTTGCCTCCGGCGCCAAACCTGATATCCTGGCAGCTATTTTTTCAATGCCTTCTATCCTGTTGTGTATAAAAAACACCTGCCCCTTCCTTTTCTTTTCAAAAAGTATCGCTTTTTTTATAAGATTGTCGTCGTATTCCGAAACAATTACTTCTACAGGAAGCCTGTTTTGAGGAGGCGTTTCTATGATAGACATGTCTTTCACTCCCATCAGAGACATGTAAAGGGTCCTTGGTATAGGCGTTGCGGTGAGCGTCAAAACATCCACTGTAAGCCTGATCTTTTTAAGCTTCTCCTTGTCTTTTACTCCGAATCTCTGCTCTTCGTCTATTATCACAAGCCCGAGATCTTTGAATTTTATATCCTTTCTGAGTATTGCATGCGTGCCTATCAGTATGTCAACAGATCCGTTTTCCGTTTCTTTTAATATGCGGCTCGTCTCTCCTTTGGTCCTGAAGCGGCTCACCATCTCCACTCTCACAGGAAAATCTTTCATCCGGTTTTTAAACGTTATAAAATGCTGCTCCGCGAGGAGCGTGGTCGGCACAAGTATAGCTACTTGTTTATCGTTCATGACTGCTTTAAAGGCGGCTCTCAGCGCAACCTCTGTCTTGCCGTAGCCAACGTCTCCGCACAAAAGCCTGTCCATAGGCTTTGCGGATTCCATATCTTTTTTTACTTCAGCGGTAGACCGCAGCTGGTCAGGGGTTTCCTTGAACGGAAAATTGTTTTCAAACTGAACCTGCCAATCTGTATCTTCTGCAAATTTAAAACCCTCCATCCTGGAACGTATTGCGTTTATTTCCAAAAGCTCATATGCCATAGAGTAAATACCTTTTTTAACCCTATCCTTTACAGATTTCCACATTTTACTGCCGAGTTTATGAAGCTTCGGCGGCTTGCGTTCAAATGCAACATATTTTTGTATCAGATGCATCTCTTCTGCCGGAACATACAACTTGTCGTTATTGGCGTATTCTATTACTATATTTTCCTTTTCCTCATCCGAGCCGGAATAGCCGATTTTCTTAAAACCCCTGAATATGCCTATGCCATGGTCTACATGGACTATATAGTCATTTACCTGGATATCTATAAACGAAGCTAAAGGAATTTTTTCGCCCAGATCCGCTGTTTTTTTATTTTTTGGATATATCCCAAGCTTAGGAAGGATTATAACCATTGCATGCTCTTCGAAAGTTTCCGAAGAAAGCAGGCTGTAGCTTCTTATGGATTCTACGGTGTTGCCTGATAATTCAATCCTGACAGGCCCTTCAAATGTAGGCGGAAAAATATCTATTATCCCACCGCGCATGCTAAAGTCTCCTGTCTCAGAAATCATATCCCGCCTCTCATAGCCGTATTCCACGAGCTGGCCGGCAAAAGACTTATAATCCAAATTTTCGCCTTTATAGATTTTGATTGATTTAAACATGGCAGAATTGCCAAGCTCAAGACCTGGTCTTGAGCTTGGCAATTTTTCTATCATAGCGTCAAGATTACATTTTTTTGAGAGCGGTAACGCCTAGTAGCTCCAGGCCGCTTACTATGATTTTTTTTACTGCTTGAATAAGAACGATTCTTGCCTCGGTAAGAGGCTTATCATCTGTAACTATGCGATAAGCGTTGTAATAGGAATGAAATCCTCCGGCTAAATCCTGCAGATATGTTAAAAGTATGGAAGGCTCCAGATTGGAACCCGCCGCCTCTATTATCTTCGGATAATGCATCAGAGTTTTTATTAAATCCGCTTCCTGCTGTTTATCCAGAAGCGCCAGATTATCAAGGTTTCCTCTAGCGTTTTCAGAAAATTCTATTATGCTGGAGATCCTTGCATGGGCGTATTGTATGTAATAAACAGGGTTATCCAGCGTCTCGGCCTTTGCAAGCGCCAGATCAAAATCCAAATGGCTCTCCGTCCTTCTCATAATAAAGAAAAATCTTGCCGCGTCCCTTCCTACCTCATCCATAACCTCGCGTAACGTTATAAATTCGCCCTCTCTTGTAGACATCTTTACAGGCTTTCCATCCCTATAAAGCGTCACAAGCTGGGCTATGAGTATCGATACTTTTTCTTTATCGTAACCAAGGGCCTGGCAAGCCGCTTTTATCCGGTTTATATATCCATGATGATCCGGCCCCCAGATATTTATTATTTTCTCATACCCTTTTTCAAATTTTTCCTTGTGGTAAGCTATATCAGGAGTGAGGTATGTATACGACCCGTCGCTTTTTATAATGACCCTGTCTTTGTCGTCTCCCAGGCCTGTTGACCTAAACCAGGTTGCGCCTTCCTGCTCATATAAAAAGCCTTTTTTCTTTAAATCATCTATTGCCTTTTCCACCTTGCCTGAACGGGCAAGCGTTTTCTGACTGTACCATACATCAAAATGAACCCCAAAATCCTCCAGGTCTTTGAGGATAGTCCCCATTATTTCCTTGGAGGCGTATTCCATGAAAAACTCATCGGATAATGGCTCCTCGGAGCTGCGCTCCGCCACTCCGGAGTCTTTTAATTTCTGAGCAATATCATAGATATATTTGCCTTTATAGCCATTCTCCGGAAATTCTGATTTCTCGCCCGTTATCTCAATAAATCTGGCTTTAAGAGATTTTCCAAGAGCCTGTATTTGCACGCCTTCATCGTTTATATAGTATTCCCTAGTTACATCATAACCGCAAAACTTTAAGATCCTGGCAAGAGAATCTCCTACAGCTGCCTGCCTTCCATGCGCTACTGTCAAAGGGCCGGTAGGATTCGCGCTTACAAATTCTATCTGCACTTTTTTGCCATTACCCAAAAAAGAACTTCCAAATTCAGCGTCTTCCTCGATGATATCTTTAAGGACAGCTATAACAGCCTTGTTTGAAATATAAAAATTTATAAACCCTGGTTTTTCAACTTTTACATCCTGGATGACGCCTGATTTTTCGATATGCTTTATAATGCCTGATGCTATATCCAAAGGAGATTTTCTCAGCTCCCTGGATAATCTCATAGCTATGTTGCTGGAGAAATCCCCGAATTTTTTCTCTTTTGGAACTTCTAATAAAAAGCCTTCAAAAGCATTGTCCGATACCTCAGGAAAAGCTTTTTTTACGGCTTCCTTTATTGTTGCTATCAGTTCTATTTCTATCTTGATCATAAAACAGGCGGGGTTATTGGGTTTTTTTGGTTTTATACTTTTTCTTATCGAGTATTTTTAAAAAAATCTTCACTATGCCAGGGTCAAATTGAGTGCCTGCGCCTTCCAGCAATTCCTGCTTGATTTTTTTAAAAGACAGCGCCTTCCTGTAAGGCCTGTCTGAAACCATTGCCTCATATGCGTCTACAACCGAAAGTATCCTGGCCCCGAGAGGGATTTTTGCTTTCTTTAACTTGGAAGGATATCCTTTGCCGTCATATCTCTCGTGATGATACAATATAATAGGAGCAAGATCGTCCAGGAAGCCTATTTGCTCTACGATCCCTGAACCCACCACCGGATGCATAGTCATGATTTCCCATTCTTCTTTGCTGAGCTTGGACGGTTTCCTCAATATCCCCACGTCTATCCCTATCTTGCCTATATCATGCAACAGCCCTGCGTATTTTAATATCTCTTTTTGTTCATCAGAGAGCTTCAGAACCTCTGCAATGCTCATACAATGTTCCATTACTCTTTCAGAATGCCCGAAAGTCTGGCTGTCTTTAGCGTCTATTATATTCGAAAGCGTCCTTATGGTATTCAAATAACCTGTTTGCGCCTGCTCAAAAAGCCTGGCGTTTTCAATAGCTATGGCAGCCTGGCTGGCAAACATGAACAATAGCTTAACGTCTTCCTGCGAGTACTGGCCTATCTTTGTATTATAAATGCTCAGGACCCCGATAATCTTGTCTTTTTGCACAAGCGGCACAGTAACCAAAGACCTGAGGCCTTTCTGCATGGCATAATAAGGTTGTTTATAATTCTTATCTTTTCTAAGGTCGTTTATAATATAAGGCTTTCTGTTTTTGACAACCCTGCCCGCGATGCTCTCTCCTACCTTAATCGTCCCTTTTATCTTGTGAAATTTTTTGTTATTAAAGCCGTAAGAAGACCGCAAAAGCAGATCACAGCCTGATTTATCAAGAAGCCTCAGGGAGCAGGCAGAAACGTTCATTATAGTTGCTGTTTTTTTTGTTATAAGCGCCAGGACTTCGTCAAGATGAAGGGTGGAAGTTATGGACTTGCCCACTTCATAAAGCGCGGAAAATTCTTCTATTTTCTTTTTGAGGTTTTCTTTGAGGGAGTTTTTTTCTTTTTGTGGCATAATTTAATTCTTGGAGCGTCGCCCCACAATCCTTCTAGATTATAAAACTTTCTAATATCTCCGTAAAATATATGAGCTACTACCTCATAGGCGTCTACAAGCACCCACAAGCCTTCCTGGTAGCCTTCTATTCTGGAGACAAATTTGTTCTTTTCAGACAGGCCCGCTTCTATATTTTCTGCTATTGATTGACACCGCTTTGTCGAAGATGCGCTTGCTATGACAAAAAAATCCGTAATACTGGACACTTTTCTCATGTCCAGTATTACAACATCCTCTGCTAACTTTGCCTTTGCAAGTTCTGCAACAAGCAGCGCTTTTTCTTTAGATCTCACAAATTGATATACTTTTACTTATTGCCCAGGATACAAAACATATTTGTACCGCAGGTAGGGCATTTACCCTTCATTGCTTTTCTTTTATTCTTCATTACGACTTCTTTTGCGTCTTTCATTTCCTTTTTCGCCTTACACTTTACGCAATAACCTTGTGCCATTTGCATCCTCCTTGTTTGATAAATAAAATGTTATCCTTATAAACTATATAAATTTAACATAATAAATAAGAATTGTCAAACATTATTGCGTTTTGCGCAATTGATACTCTATGTATTTCGCGAGTATCTCCTGGACTTTTATAGGCGGAGAAACAACGAAATAATGGTTTATTATTGCATGTGCGATTTCATGGCCTAATATTTCCCGCTCAAAGCTTTCTCCTGAAATATAGATGGTGCTTGTATCGCTTACATAAAATGATACCATATAAGACGCCAGGTCTTTACCAAACAGGTTTCTATAAATATTGTTTAACTGCGCCTGATCTTCGCATATTTTAATACTGCCTTTAAAATTGTATACATGCATATCTATCATATCGCCTACAAGGCCGTACAGGATGTCCACCATTCTTGCAAGTTCCGGTTCTGAAGCAATGTCCTCACCAACGTTCTTGCCGGCTAAAATTTTATCCATAGCTGTTATGTTTAATTGCCGGGATAATTCAGATATGTCTATTTGCCGGGGATGATAAACAGTAAAATATTTACTTTCTATTTTGTTGGAAGAGTCAAAACCATCCTTAACTTCAGCGGCAAACAAAACACCCGCTGTTATAATAAATAAAAATAAACCGCTCAATATTGTTACTTTTTTCATTTAAGCCTTGAAAAAGTTTATTGTCTGGTCTATTTCATGAGAGATGTTTTTTAATTCTCTCAGATAAGCTTTTTTATTCTCAGAGATCTCGTTTTCTGATATATTGCTCAGCTTTTCATTGAAAACGCCTAAATCGGCTTTTAAAGCTTTAATTTTAAGCCTGTTTTTTGCTATCATATTATCGAATATCTTTGCAAGATCCTGAAGCTGATCGCCTTTCCTTATCTTTACCTGGCTTAAAAAATCTCCTTCACCCATTGCTTCCATAATCTTTTTAAAGCGGTATAGCGGGCCTGCTATCTTGTGAGAAACAAATAAGGTTACTGCTATAGTAGCTATTGCTACCAGTATCGTCACAATAATAACCGTCTGGATCAGAAGAGGTAAAATAAAATTAGCCGCAGTAGTTACAACCACTCGTGAATTCACGATAGACACTGTTGTAGCCCCTTTTGCCCATAAATAAAGCAGGCCTATTGTAAGAATCCCCCCAAGCCCTATCAGGCCGCAGAATTTCATTATAAACTTGGCCTGGAATGATTTCTCAATAAAATAAATACGCCTTTTTATTCTCTTTTCCATCTTATACCTCCCAATTTTTGCGAAGCAAAAATTGATCCCGGGTCCCTCGCCGCATCATTTTTACTTGCTGGCGTCTCGGGACGAGGGACTTTTGTTTTTGCTATTTTAATAAGTTATAATCCACCTTTATATCAGCGCTTTTACGCAATCCATCTATCCAGCTGTTGTAAGCATCTTCCTTATCTCCTTTGCCTGCGCCTTTAAGCATAGAGATATCTTTTGACTTCTTATCCAGCATTACCTTCAAAAGCGACTGCTCCCAAAACCTCTCTATGGATTTGAGAAAAGCACCATCCTTATCCAGCCCCTCTTTCTGGGCTTCCTGCAAGACAAGCTTTCTGTTAATCAAATTATCCAGAAAACTTTTCCTGGATTCCTCTGTATTAGAAACGCCGTACGCCGAGTCTTTAAACTCCTCATTAAATTCCTGTTTTGTTATCTCATAATTATTTATCTTCGCCAGGATCTGCTTATCCTTTGCCTGGTACTTACATCCAGCGATCATCAGTACCGCTAAGATTATTATCAAATATCTTCTCATATAGCCGCTCCTTTTTTTATTTTCGTAAATTCAATAGTAATGCCAATTTTTTCTGCGTATTAACTCTGGCTTTTATATAAGGTATCGCCTCAGCCCAGGCCATAGCTTTCTTTGAGCTGAAAGTCGAAGGCAAATGCAGTTCAGGAAAATATCCGAATTGCTTTTTCCTGCGGCTAGAAAGATACAGACAGTCTATAAGGGCTTTCTCAGGCTGCGCAATTAAAAAGTTTCCGTCATCGCGATACCAGCCAAATCCTTTAAAAAATTTAGGCGAAACCTGGTGAATCATAAAAACGCCAAGCTTAGTCCTGATTATCCTGGTATGTGATGTTGAAGCAAGCATAATAACCTGAGGGATCTGCTCAATTATTCCATGTAGATGTAATGCGCTCAGGAAAGACACATACGCCCTATGAGCACCCGGCAGAAAAGGTATTACAGAATATTGACTTACCTTATTATTCCCTGCCTCTGCCCATATACCGCGATATACCTTAAAGATCATTCCTTGTTTCGCAAGATAATTCAGGGCTTGCGTAACTAGAGAAGAGGATTTTCCTGAAAGAGCGCCTATTTCATGGCTGGTAAATACTGGCCGCCTCAGTTGTTTAATGCACGACAGGATACTTTGCTTCAAAAATGCCTTGCTCATCCCTTGATTTCCTCAATAAAATGCGCTGTCTTTAGCTTCACTTCATCCCATACAGCGGGAACGTTATAGGTCATTGCGTCATCTTCTGAAAGATACTCAATAACCGTATCTCTAAATTGCTCGAAACTAATAAGAAATATATTTTCATGCGCTTTACTAATTTTTTCTTTGGATATTTCAGGCAATTTCCGCTTGTCTGAGCCATATTGCGAGCTTAACACATAAAGGTCAAACACATCGCGAGCCTGGATTACTGACCGCGAGGCAAGCGCATTCACTTTTTGCGCTACAGCAGCATACACATCATAATGCGGCGCCAGTAACGGCAATATCTTATAATCACGAAGAAGATGCTCTGATACAGCCTGAATAATCGCATTTCCAGCGATTCCCCTGCGCGAAAACTCTATCTTAGTAAATAAATCCTCTCCTGAATAGGTAACAAGATGAAGTTTGAACCGCTGCGTGGTTTCAGTCTGTTTGGCCTTTTTTATATTAGGAAGCGTTATTTTTTCAATACCATATGGTTTAAGATTATTGCCAAAAGCAGGCGCGTTTAAAATCCCCATCACTGTTTCTTTTAACATATACACCCCTACCCCTTGTATATCCAGATCTATGTCCTCAGAATAACGCATGCTCTTATAGAAACAGCGCATATTTACCCCGCCTTTAAGGGCGTATTTCTCAGCTTTCAATTTCTTTCCCAGCCAGCGGAGGAATTCCAAATGAAATATCTCCCTTATCTGAAGTGCTGTGTAATTTTTCTCATTCATATTATGAATTATAGCTTAGTTATACCTAAATTGCAATACATAATTAAACAAAACCGCGTAGGTGGCCGAAGGCCTCCTACGCGGTTGAGATGGTTCACTATACTTTCTTTACCAATTCTTTTCTTCTTTAGTGCTTATAGTAGTTGCAATAACCCATCATGGCCAACAATGCCTATACTGCCATCTTTCATAAATTGATAAGCGCCGTCTTCTATTATGAGTTCGTCAAAAGCAGCCATATCCATCTCAGTTAACGGATGATAAAAATAGACCGCTCCTGTAATAGTATTAACCTGATAGATGCTTAATTGGCCTAAAGAAGGGAGTATCACTCTGTATGCCGTAACATTAGATAGCTGAGACCCGGTAAATGCCGGCACTATTATAGTAAAGCTTAATGACGCAGATGCGCTATTCCCTGCTAAATCCGTTGCAGTCAAGAGAACATTATGAGTAGCGGCAATATTATAATTCGTGCCGCTTGCAGGGCCTGTCATATCAGGATCAGCGTCAAGATTATCCGCTGTTGTATATAAAAGTTTCTGGGCAGTGTCATAAGTAGTGTCATTTGCAGGTGAAGTTATAGTAATCACAGGGTCAGTCTTATCGATATTTATATCCGTTACTGTCACAGAAGCTGAATTTCCGGCTTTATCCGTAGCTGTGCCAGTAACTGACTGATTTAGTGCCTCTGTGCTTATCACAGTATCTGCTGTAACTGTATCTATGCCTGAACCGGCATCTGTAGCTGTAAATTGAGCTGTAACATCGACATTATTCCAGCCATTAGCATTAGCTACAGGCGTGCGACTGCCTGAGATCGTAGGTGCTATAGTATCTACTTTAAAGTCACTCGTACCGGTAACGCCTGCCTCTTTCCAACCGGACAAGGCATCATCGCTATCTATAGCTTGCACTCTCCAATAATAACCCGTAGCAGAGTCGGCTAAGGTCTGGCCTTCGCTACCGGTCGCATATGCTCCGCTTCCTGCGGCCTGGCCTAAGGTGAAATTAAATGCCCCCTGAGCGCCCAAACCAGAAGTGTAACTCACTAACAACGAACCGAAATTAGAATTATCATCTATCTGTAACTGGAATCTCACTTGTTGAAGCGTATCGGGATCGCTTAAATTAAAATTAAAAGCAGGGGTATTATTGTTAATCCAATCACCGTCTACAATATCAGCCGGCCCTAAGCTATCCGGAAGATTTGGATCTTGATTGAACATCCAGCCGGTGTTGTTACCTGAATCGATAGAATTAAGAGGTGAAATTGGCGTATCATTATTGTTAGAGTCCTTTACATCCACATAAGATATGTCGCGGGAGCCCTTAGGATCGATATTCCATTGCAGGCCGCCTGCATTGCTCTGCAAAGATAATAACTGACCGGAGGCACCTTGCAAGGTAAGTGTTCCTGTAACGGTTTGGGTCCGGGCGTTTTCAAAGGTAAGTGTATCTGCGACAGTAACGGTCTTGGTTAGATTATAAAAGGTGGTGGAGCCACTGATAGCCTGATTGACGCCGTTAAAGGTAACCGTGCCTGAATTTGCATCGAAGGCACCTAAACTAGTCCAAGCGCCGGATATAAATATGGAGTTGCCGTTGGCATCAAGACTGGCTCCTTCGTCAATGCGAATACTACCTATTGTTATTGGTGTATCGAGGACAGGCATCGGTTCACCGTTATCCGGAATGATAACAACGTCTTCTGAGCCAGGAGACTCACCTGTATTCCAGTTGCCTGCATCGCTCCAGTCAGATGAGGAATCTCCTGTCCATTTGTATATTGTAATAGGCTCCCCGCCTTCAAAGTTCAGGTGCGGATAGGCATTTAAATAAGCATCCCATACCGGAGGCGCATCAATAAAATCCCAACTAGTATAGATAGGATGCGCAGGGCTATAAAATGCATCAACCATGCTCTCGTCATAGCCATAGCCAACATCCGACAGGTAATAGACAATGCCTTCTTCGTAATTATCATAGCCTATAGCAGGAGAATCCCCTGTATCCGGATCAGAATAAGCTCCTGTGTACCATGCACAATCGGAAATTTCATTGTCAGAATCGTTGTATCCGATGAAACCACCTATATCCCCGGTATCGTCTCCGGTTACAGTTATAGCTCCAGTAGAAAAAGAATTATAAATGTATCCACCATAGTTATACCCGGCAAAGCCTCCGATATACCAAGCATTGTTGCCGTTTACGATTACTTCGCCGGTAGAATAAGCATTGTCAATCTCATTATAGTAATCACTAAACCCGACAAATCCGCCGATAGAGTTGACATCACTGCCAAACACTTCTACGGCTCCGGTAGAATAAGAATCATAAATATAATTATCGCTATACCCGGCAAAACCTCCGACAGCATTGCAGATATTTTCTGGATAACCATTGTAACCAGTTGCAGTTATTGAACCTGTAGAATAAGAATGAGAAATAGTGCCATAATTATAACCTACGAACCCACCAATAGCATTAACGTAATACCCGTCTTCTGTTTCGGGTAACGATTCATAATCATCAATACTATTACCGGTTACTGATACCGTACTGGTAGAATAGGAGGTGTCAATAGAGCCATTATTCCACCCAACAAACCCGCCGATAGCATAAACATTATCGGCCAGCAATGATTCCGTACCTACGGTTACCGCGCCGGTTGAGTAAGAATTATTAATATCTCCGTCGTTATACCCGACAAGGCCGCCAATATTATAAGCATTATCTTCCGGTGCTGCTACTGCACCTTCGGAGTAAGAGTTGGAGACAGTGCCGCCATTATATCCTGCCAGGCCGCCGGTATAATTACCTCCGGTTATGTCTACTAAAACTAAACCAATATTTTTTATAGTTAACGTACTGGAAACATAGCCAAAAAGACCGACGTAATCAGAGTTGGGTCTATTGATATATAAATCCGAGATAGTATAACCCGCTCCGTCAAATGTACCACTGAACGGAACATTATCATCTCCTATAGGCACAAAACCGTAATGGCCGTCACTTCCGTCAGAGTTCCAACCGGAAGTTGGTGAGGCATCAATGGCATCATTAAGCTGGTAGTATCCGTCAAGTTCTCCTGTCATTGCCTGTAGGCCGTAGACATCATAGACAAGATAGGGATTGTCAGAATCACCTGAGCCAGTGTAACGGTTAAATGTTCCTCCTGAAATGGAAAAACTTCCGTTTACTGAGAAGATAGTAGTTGCCGGGTCAGAAACAAAACTGCCGGCAGTCTGGGTATAGTCTCCTTCTATATTCAGGCCGCCGCTTTGAGTATAGTCACCAGCAATAATGAGATTATTGAAACTATTACCAGCGCCAGAAGTAATGGTGCCTGTCCCGTTAAATGTAACCGTGCCTGTGCCGGCATTAAAGGTGCCGCCGGAACCAGACCAATCACCGCCTACAGTGATGCTGGAAGCGTTGGCATTAAACGTGCCGCTGATAGTAACATCACCGGTGACATTTAAACTATAGCTATCAGAATTTGTTGTGTCAAAAATCCCAGCTAAAAGGTTAAATTCAGAAGCGATGATATTGTATCCTGCGGCCAGGGTCTTATCGGTTGCGTTAATAGTTAAAATATTGTAAGTCCTGCCAGGAATGGTATTGGTATCTGTGAAAGTAAAACTACCTACTTCTCCTGATGGAATACCAGACACATCGCCTCTTGAAACGGTGATTGTTCCATTATTGGCGAAGGTGCCAGACACGCTAAGACTGTTTGCTCCCATAGACAGGGTTTTATTATTAGCCAAGCTTAAACTGGCAGCAGTGATATTACCTTGGGCAGTGGCGTTACCCTGCAAGGTGAGTGTGCCATAGCCTGTGCCAGTATTAGTAGGTAGATTTAAGGCATCGCCGGTAAAGATTATATTCGCGGCCGATGGCAGCGAAATATTCGTGCCCGAATCAGAGGTCTCCAACTTGCCGAGGCCCAGAAATGATGTAGTTAAAATAATTCCATTATCTATAGTAAGTGTGGTATCGGCGTTAGTAAGATTTAAAGTAGCGATAGTCTGTTTTAAGTTTAAGGTGTAGCCGCCGCTAGAGGTTAGGCTCAAAGTGGAATAATCGGCTGCGGGTATCTCTCTGGCAACTGTATATTTCACAGTGCCGCCTATGATCGCTGGGAAGTCAGTGATTATACCGCCCGCTATCTCGAGGGTACCGGTATTGTTCGCTGTTGTGCCAGTCAGGATCAAAGTGCCTGAGCCCATAGCAATGGTGCCAGAGTTAACAAGGGCTCCAGCGGATAAATCTAAATTATAGCTACCAATATCCAGGATAGCGGAATTGGTCAGAGTTCCGGCAACCCTTAAGGCTACGCCTGTTACTGTTTGTAAGGTATACGTACCACTGCCGGAAATGGTCAAGTTTGAATAAGTAAAATATTGGTCGAAATATATTTGTTGATCGGTGCCCTTATAATCTACTGTTGAGCTGTCCTTTAATGGATAATTATTCTCAAACCCGGTATAATTACCATCAAATGTTGACGCATCTACCAGTATTTTGCCATAGATTTCAGCGGAAGGATCAATGCCGGTGCCGATAAGTTGCTTACCGTTGGGGTCAAAGGTTATGTCTGAACCAATTATAATACTGTTTACTGTAAGGTTAGCGCTGAGCTTATAAATTCCTTTACCGGAAAATTTAAGAGTAACATAGTTATAACCTGCTTTAAGGCCTGTATAAGTTTCATTATTGCCAGTGTATTCTACGATGCCGGTAGTGATGTTTGGTACGCTCTGAGTAGCAGCACCTTCTAATTTTATGGTGCCGTTGTTAGTTAGGCTCCCTGCAGTCCAACTATAATTTGCTAGGTCGAGGGTCGCGCCGGAGTTTATGGTGACTGCTCCGGTACCTATTGCTGAAGCATTCTGGACCCTCAACGTACCTGCGCTAACTGTAGTTGTACCAGTATAGGTGTTGGCGCCGTTTAAGGTCAAAGTACCAGCTCCAGCTTTAGTTAGGGTATGCGCACCACTAATGGTACCGCCAACAGTAAGATTTCCGCTATCGACAGTGACAATACGGTTGGCGCCTAAAGTCACATTGCCAGTGCCGAGATTTAAGTTATTAGTGCCGGTAAAGGTAAAATTGATATTCCAGTTCTGGGCGTTATTATTTGATAGAGTAATGGCACTGCCAGAGGTATTGTCTATCGTGCTACTGTTAGTAGAGATAGTAAACGTACCAGTACCCAACGCCGTAGCGTTATTGATATTAAGTGTGCCGGCACTTAAAGTCGTGCCGCCAGAGTAAGTATTAGCACCTGAAAGAGTGACTACACTTGTAGTGGACTTGGTTAAGACTCCACTGCCACCGAGAATGGCACTTATAGTGCCACTTTTTACCGCATAAGAGCTTCCAGTAAGGGCTCCTGATGTACCTGCGATAGCTCCGCTGGTCAAAGTAACTGTGCCTACGGTGTCTGAGTATGAGGCTATATCTAAAATACCACCTGACTCTATTGTTATGCCACCTGTAGCAATAACATTATCTGCACCGTATTTTAACGTACCTGCGCTGACTGTCGTTAAACCTGTATAAGTATTGGCGCCGCCTAAGGTCAAAGTACCGGCACCATCCTTGGTTAGGGTGTTTGCGCCAGTGCCTATAATACCGCTAATTGTAGTGTTACCTGCGCCGTCGACA
>Ga0172369_10001046_pt1 | contig 40810 bp, 30 predicted proteins | sample LakKiv25m_FD_114539 | JGI IMG/M metagenome (GOLD analysis project Ga0172369, IMG submission 114539) | Freshwater microbial communities from Kabuno Bay, South-Kivu, Congo - kab_022012_11.25m | ecosystem: Environmental > Aquatic > Freshwater > Lake | place: Democratic Republic of the Congo... | reverse complement strand
GGCCGGGTAGGCTTCCGATGGATGCCCGCGGGTGATGCCGGCGACGTTTACCAGGACGTCTACGCAGCCGAACGCGGCGACCGTCCGCTCGACCAGCGCGGCGCGATCCTCCTGGCGGCAGATATCGGTCTTCACCGCGATGCAATGATAGCCGCGACCGGTGATCGCCTGTTCGGCGTCGCGGAGGCCGTCCTCCAGCACATCGGCCAGCGTCACCGAGACGCCCACCGAGGCCAGCCCCTCGGCGACGGCGCGGCCGATGCCGCGCGCCGTGCCGGTGACGATAGCGGACTTGCCACGCAGATCGAAGAGACGGGTGGCGTCTACGAAATTGTCGGCCATTTCAATCCATCCTCATCCCGCCGTTGACGGCAACGATCTCGCCGGTCATGAACGAGGCATCCTCGGAGGCGAGGAAGGTGACCACGCGCGCTATCTCGTCGGCCTTGCCGATGCGGAGGAGTGGGATGGTCTGCCGCAGCCGCTCCAGGCTTTCGGGGGTGTTGATGCGCTCGTGGATCGGCGTGTAGATCAGCCCCGGCGCGACGCCGTTGACGGTGATGCCGAACGGCGCGAGCTCCTTCGCCAGCGAGCGGGTGAACCCCTCCAGCCCCGCCTTGCTCGCCACGTAGTGTGCTGAACCCGGCCCACCGCCGGTGCGCGCTGAGATCGAGGTAATGTTGATAATCCGCCCGCCGCCCAGGGTCTTCATCCCCGGAATGCAATACTTGGCGAGCAGGAACGGTCCGGTCAGGTTGATCCCGATGACTTTGTTCCACAGCGCCTCGTCCATCGTCTCCACCGGCGTCGGGTCGATGTTGTCGCCGGCGTTGTTGACGAGGACGCTGATCGGCCGGCCGAAGTGTGCGACGGTCGCCTCGATTGCGGCCTTCGCCTCCTGGCGTTCGGAGATGTCCGCCTGCACCGGGAAGATGTCCCGGCCGCCGGCTTTGAGCCTCGTTGCCAGCGCCTCGGCGTTGGTCCGGCTTTTGTTGTAACAGCAAGCCACGTCAGCGCCCAACGCCGCGAACCGCTCGACAATCGCCGCGCCGATCCCCGTCGCGCCCCCCGTGACGAAAACGACCTGATTATGAAACATGCTCAAAACACCCCTTTCGGGTCCACCAGCACCTTCAGTGATTGTTTGTTCTGCATCAACGCCAGCCCGGCATGGATTTCGCTCAACGGCAGCCGGTGGGTGATGAGCCGCTCCCAGTCGATTCTGCCCTCGGCCATCATTTGGACGGCGCGCGTCACGTGCTCCGGCCGCGAGTCCGACGCGCCGACGACGCGCAGCTCACCGTAGTGGATCAGCCGGCTGTCCAGCGTGATGTCGGACGCGCCCTTCGGGAGGCTGGCGAAAAGGCTGATCGCGCCGCCCTTGCGCGCCAGGCCGATGGCCTGCTCTTGCGCCTCGCGGCTCGGCGCGCAGACGATCACCACATCGGCGCCCAACCCCTCGGTGCGCTCCCTGACGACGTCGGCCACGTCCTCGGCCGCGCCGTCGATGACGCGCACGTCGCGCAGCTTGCGCAGCAGCGACAGCCGCGGCTCGCTGCGCTGGACGATCATCACGTCCGCCGCGGCCAGCGCCTTTGCCACCTCCGCGTGCAGCGCGCCCAGCGGCCCGCCACCGATGATCAGCACACGGTCGCCGGCCTTCACGCCGACCAACTCCTGCGCGTTGATGGCGCAGGACAGCGGCTCGCTCAATGCCGCGGCGTCGTCGGGGACGGCGTCGGGCACCTTGATGACGTTGCCCCCGGCGAGCGCCATCGGCGGGATGGCGACAAGAGGAGCGAACGCGCCGTCGAAATCATAGCTGATCGGCCTGGCGTTCGGGCACATGTTGCCCAGGCCGCGGTCACAGTACGGGCAGTGCCCGCACGCCACGGTGGTCGCCAGCGTGATCCGCTCGTCGGGGGCGAACCCGAGCACCCCCGCGCCGGCGTGGATGATCTCGCCGACCATCTCGTGGCCGATGATGCGCGGCGGATGGCAGCGCGGGTTGCCGATGGTCGCCAGCTTCAGGTCGGTGCCGCAGATGCAGCAGCCCCTCACCCGCACGACCAGATTGTCCGCGGCCGGCGCCGGCTCAGGCCGCTCTTCCACCCGGACGTCGCCGGGGCCATAGTACACGACTGCTTGCATAGTCCCATCCTCATTCCCGGTAGGTCCCGATCTCCAGGCCTCTCTCGACAAAGTACCTGTATGTTTCGTATTCCACCAGGGGCGATACGCTGTGATCCACCTGCAGGACGTATCCGCTGCCCGCCATCACGCCGGGCAGTTTGCCAAGCAGCTCCGCTTCGACGGCCTGGCGATCGTTGCTCTCAAGGACGCGGGCGTCCATGCCGCCGACCAGGGCGATCCGATCGCCAAACCGCTTCTTCAGCTTGAGGAGATCCATCCCGGCCTTGACCTCCAGGGGCTGCAGGCAGTTGATGCCGGCCTCGATCAGAGAAGGGATGAGTGACTCGACATAACCATCACAGTGAAAGACCACCGGCAACCCGCAGCTATGGGCGAAGTCGAAGAGCTTCTTATGCGCCGGGTAAACGATCGCCCGATACATCGCAGGGGACATGAACGGCCTGTTCTTGAAGCCCAGATCATCCCAGACCCAGAGCCCGTCCGGCAGACCTTCCCGCTCGAAGATGATCTCCAGCAGGCGAACCGTGACGGTGGCGTAAAGGTCGGCCATCTCCCGCACCCATTCGGCGTCAAGCGCCATGCCCATGAGCAGATGCTCGTGGCCGCACATGGGCGACATCAGGTCGAAGGCGCCGACCACCCCGCACGTCATAAAGCGATTCTCCCTGGTACACTTCGCTCGCAGCTCCCGATAGCTGCTGAAGTTGAGACGCCGCTCGTAGAGCCGCTCGTCGAGCAGATAAGGGCGGATGTGCTCCTCCCAGCCGCGGCGATCTTTGACGCTGAAATCCACATGCTCGGGCGCGCCGGAGCCGCTCTTGAGCCAGCGCAAAAGCGCGCCGTTGCCGTCCCGAATGAGTTTCAGCGTATCCGTTTCCTCCACGACCTGCTCACCGGCGTCGATGTCCGCGATCAGATTGACGGTGCGGTAATCCCCCGGTGTGATCTCGCCCCCGGTCCGGCGCACATCCAGGCCAAAATGGTCGCTCACCATCTCCGGCCGCGCGAAGTGGCCTTCCTCCGACCATTTCTGTGCCGTTTCCCGCCAGAAGACCTCAAACAGGCCGATGCGGTCCACCGGCTGGTGCTTCAAGATGCGGTCAAACCGTTCCTTGCTGGTTAGCTCCATGAAAAGACCTCCCGATCGATGAACTTCATCCGACACGCTTATAGGTGAAGAGCGCCGAGCCGGGTTTGTCGGCGATCGTCACGGCAAACCCATCTGTCACGAGCGCCTCGCCGGTTATGCGCCGGGCCGTGTGGTCGTCCCACGAGGTGAGCTCATATTCCGCTTCGGGGTCAAGCGCCTGCAAAGTCGCCTGCCAGTTCGGGAACGGCGAGGCGTACCGCCGGAAAGCCACGACCATCCCCTCGCCCAGGTCCGGCCGATCATATTGCCACGCTGCCCAGGCGTCGGCTGCCAGGCTGAAGGATAACAGCGGATAGAAATCGCCGTAAAAGTACTTACGCATCGCCAGGGCTTCATCCATCAGCCGGCGGATCGCCTCGATGGGTTCATCGACGCCGCCGTCAAGCGCGTGTGAGGCCCAGTGCGTCACCAGCCCCGGGCCGAGCGCGCTGCGCAGCGCATATTCGGTCGGCGCGGGACAAACCGCCGCGCTGAGCGGCACCCAGGGCGCCAATCCCTGGGTCTGCGTCTGCATCGAAAGGGGGTCGAACGGCCAGCACTGCAAATCGCTGCGCCAGAGCGGCACGCTGCGGCCGATCGTTTCCAGGTCGATGCGCTGCCCGCCGCCCGCGCAGTTGTCGATCACCAGGCCGGGATGGCGAGCCAGCAGCTCATCCCAGAACGCGTAAAGGCCCGTGATGTGCTGGATTTCGGTCATGCCGATGCGATCAGGCGCATCGGCCATCGCAAACAGCTCGGGCACGCGCAGGTCATTGAAGTCCTGGCGGTAGCAGGTGAGCTCCCCCTCGCGAACCAGGTTCGAGACCAGATCCGTGATGTGGCGCCGCGCCTCCGGTATGCCCAGGTTCACCATGTAGTTGACGCCATTGGCGCCGCCGGATGGCACCGGGCCGATCAACCAGTCGGGGTGCTCCCGGACCATCTGCGTCCCCTGGAAGGCCCGCTCCGGCTCGACCCAGAGGAGGAATCCCAACCCCGCGGCGCGAGCCGCCTCGCCGATCGGCCGGAAGCCATTCGGATAGGCCTCCGGGTTGGGGAACCAACTGCCGACTTGCCGCATCCACGCGCTGCTCAGCCCATCGGCCGCTTCCGCGACGGGACGATCGCCGTACCAGCCCGCATCGATCCAATAGCACTCGGTCGGGATGCGGTTCTCCTTCAGCCACCGGATCTTTTCGAGATGGCGTGCCTCAACCTGGGCGCCCCACGCGCCCTCGCAGAACGGCGGCCTGAGCAGCTCTCCGTTCGGCCGCGGTGTATGATGCGCCAGGATCAGGCGCCGGAGCATGTTTTGGCTGCGGATTCGATCTTTCGGCAGGCCCAGGTCGCTGTCGCCTTCCCAGAACAGCAGGAGGATGCGGGGCGTGCGGATTTCTTCGCCCGGGCGCAGCCTGAGATGCGTCCGTTCCATGCCGGCCCGCACGCGCACGCCGTCCTTCTGGCGCTGAAAGCTGGCCGACCAGCCGCCCGACCAGCCGATGGCGCCGATCACGCCGCCCGCTCCCATCTCCAGGTTGAAGAAGGGCAGGTTGAGCGTGGAGGATTTCCCTGTGCGCGCGGTGAGTTCGAGCCTCCCTCCACCCTGGCGGAAGGTGAGCGGCGTCTCCAGCGGCGCAAAATCATCGCGCTGCGTGAGGCCGCCCCGCGCGTGATGCACCTGGCACGCCGCCTGCGCATCGACCGGGAACAGGACGTCGAGCGGCTGAATATCGGAGATGATCGGGGTGTCTGCCGCTCCGGTGTTTTTGAAGTACACCACCCATTCCACGGCCGGAAAGTCAGAGTAGGCCCTGATCTCGCAACGGCACTCCAGGCCGGTGAGCGGGTCGGCCAGGATGATGGTCTCGACGGTGAACCCTTCTGCAAGTTGAGCCGGCTCCTTACATTCAGTCCAACTCTCCAGCATGGAGCCCACTGTGCGATCGCCGTATCGGAAGGAAACCGGGAAGCGAGACAGGCCCTCGCCGGTGGCCGGAAAGAAAAAGGACTCGCTGAGCCACTTCCGGGCGGCGTCTAATTCTGACTGCCTGACGATACTGGACATGAAGCTCCTCCTGATTGTTTATGCAATGTTGACCTCACCTCAAACACGCTCTGATTCCTCACGTGCAATCTGGGTCCAGCGCACGATGTTCTCCGGGTTCTGGCCCAACGTGAGCACGTCTCGCATCAGGATCTCAACACGGCAGTTGTTCCTGGATGTTGCCGCAAGCGTGTCACGAAGCCCCTGCCGAATCTGCGCCTCATCGATGAGGGGCTGTGCGATCTCGGCCGGGTTGACCTTCCGGCTGTAGATGTAGCGCCCGCCGATCTTCTCGGCCATCCCTCGCACATCCGACCACGGGGACACCGTAACCTTCCTGAGCCTGGGAATCCTACGGATGATGTCGAAGCGGCCGTCCAACGGCTCGCAGCAGCCATAGATGTTCAGCCCGAAGCGTTCGAGGATAGGCAACTGATAGGCGAACACAAACTCCTCAAACAGCTTCGGGGAAACCCCCACAGTTTCCTGGCTTTCGCAGAACCCCCACATGTCGCATGTTCTGACCCGGCGACCGTCGAAGCCGGCGGCGGGAAGTTCGCCCGACCACCCATATCCCCCTGTGCCGACAAAATCGCCGCCGTTGTTGAGGGAGAGCAGCCCGTTTTCCTGGAGGAAATCCAGCCTTACCAGGTTCTCATCTCTCAGGAAGGCCATGAGCCGGTGCAGGCCGTCCGGGTTGTCGTACATGTCGTACAAAGCCCGCTCGAAGCCCCTCAGCAGGATCAGGTCGGACGTCATCCCGTGCGACCACCACCAGGCGCCTTCGAGCCTCACTTCGAGGATATCTCCCAGAACCTCATTCGCAAGGTCATACAGCCGCCCGGTTTTTTCGGGATTGACCTCGATCCTCCTGAATCTCAGCTTTTCCAGGTCACGGTAGTCGCTGAGCGGGGGCTCCCACCGGTAAACTCCTCCGTCATCCCCTCCGATGATTTTGACATCGAGGCCCCATCCGCTTTCTGCGAAGACGTGATATACCCTGAAGATAGGTTCGATGACCCTGTCATCTCCGATGCTCTCGGCCCAGTAAATCTCCTTCAGGAGCTTGAATTCCCACAAGCGTGCCAGGGCCCCCTCGCATTGCAGTTGCGTCGCCGGGATGATCTCATACCAGGCGTTCTCCGGGTCGGCAAAGATGAGGGGGCGGGCCTTTTCCAGGGCGTTGTGTCTGAGCCAGAGCCGCTTTTTCTCTTCCTGGGCTGGGCCGGCCGCGATCTCGGCCACCCGTTTGGCGAGCTCCCGGATGACCGATCGTTCTCGGACGCTGATCGCCGGCTCCTGGGCGCCCAGCACCCTCGCGTAGCCGCACGACCAGGACAGGCCGTTGGTATCGCCCAATCCATTGCCGAGCCGTTCGGCCTTGCTCACTTTCGCTTCCTTCGTTGCCACTGTCACGTGCAGCGACTCCAGATTTGGCTTGGGCGCTGATCCAAAGTGCGTCGCACACCATCCTGGCGCCGTTGGGCTCGCTGCATGGCGCCAGCCTGCGCGATCGGTCGCCCGCCGGGGGTTTCAACCCCCGGCTCAGGCAGGTGAAAACCGGCTGAAGCCGGTTGGGCCGGGCCGTCCAGTCGGTCTCGACCGACTTGCATCTGCGTGAGCCGGGTGTTTTCGCGCAGCATCCTGCGGACAACACCCGGCGGCGCGGCTGGACGGCGCCAGAGTCTTGAGCCAGGTCCATATTTGGAATTGCCGCCATCACATGCCTGGCACGCGTGGCGCTTATCCCGCCTTGCGGTAGCGGAGCAACGCCGCGGCCCGCTGCCTGGCGATGCGGACAGGCAGCCCAGTCTCCGCCAGCTCGCGGCCGGTCGCCCGCGTGACCTGGTTTGTGTCGGCGTCCGTCACCTCATACTGCGCGGCAGGATCGAGGCCGAACAGCTTGTAGGACACCGATTCGGTCGGGCTATCTTCGCGCCGGAAGGCCTGCACCATGCCTTCGCCCAGGTCGGGCCGGTCAAACTGCCAGGCGATCCACTGCGCCGGGTCCAGGTTATAGGGCGTCAGCGGATAGTAGTCGCCAAGCATATACGGCGCCACCTGGCGGCATTCATCATAAGCCGCTTTCGCGTCCGCCGGCTTGATTTCGATGCCGACGCCGAAACAAGGCATGTAAAAGCTGCGGGCATCGTACGGGTCGCTCGAATACACCCCGGAGCCGTAGTACGGTATCCAGGACGAGATGCCGTACGTGTGGCCCTGGTTGCCGAGCGATGTTGCGGGGCCGAATTGATAGTCGCTGCGCAGCAAGGGCACCGCCCGGCGCAGTGTCTCCAGGTCGTTGCGCCGCCCGCCCGATGCGCAGGAGTCAATCAGCATGTCGGGATGTCGCCGCCGCAGCTCGTCCCAGTAGGCCAGGTAGCCCTGCACGTGAAGGTTCTCTGTCAACCCCTGGCGGTCGTCCGCATCGTTGCTGTGCCAGTGGTAGAGCGGGTCCATGTTGAAATCCTGCCGGTAGTAGTCGATGCCCTGCTCCGTGAGCAGCTTGTCCACGTGATCGATCAGCCACGCTCGCGCTTCAGGGTTGCCCAGGTTCAGCAGGCTGTTTGGCATCCCTGCCGGCGAAAGCAGCCATTCCGGGTGCTGCTCGTAGAGCCATGATCCCGGCGTGACGCGCTCCGGCTCGAACCAGACGATGAGCTTCTTGCCCTGCGTGTGGATCCAATCGCTGAAGGGCCGGAATCCGTGCGGAAAAGGCTTCGGATCGATTTCCCAGGTGCCCGTGTTAACCCAATCCCCGTTGCATGGATACCAGCCCGCATCGCGCCAGCAGATATCGATCTTCACCCCGGCCTCGTTAAAGGCTTTCACCGCCTCAAACATGCCGTTCTCTTCATTGGGCACCTGCATGTGAGCCATGATGGACGGAACCTGGCCGCCATACCGGGGGATGTTGTGCGCCATGAACCAGCGCCGCCAGAGGTTCTGGGCGCGCACGACGTCGGTCCCCTGCCAGAAGAGCAGGGCCATCAGCGGCGTGCGGATCTCCTCGCCGGGTTTCAGGTAAAGATACGTCGATTCCTGGCCCGCGGTAAGCTGTAAGCCCCGGTCGGCGTCCCGCTGAAACTGGGCGCTCCACTGTCCGGGCCAACCCACCACCACGATCCATCCGCCGCCTTGCGCCTGTAGATTATAGTACGGGAAGACCCCGCTGGTGGGGCGCCCTGCCAGCGGCGCAAACTTCACCTGAGCGTTGCTCGCAAGCTCCTGCGTAAACGGTTGATAGCTTTTCGGCAGATTGCTGTCGCCCAGGCAACCGTGCAGGACGAACTCGCTGTCGCCTGCGCGTTCAAGCCGGATGTCCAGCCCTTGAACCTGTTCCAGGATTGACGTATCGGTGGCCTGGGCGGTGTTCTTGAAATAAACCGTCCATTCCACCAGCGGATAGTCCGCATACTCGACGGCCACGCACCGCACTTCCAGCGTCGCCTGCGGATCTGCCCAGACGAACGTGTGTTGCGCACGGTTTGGGTCGAGCTGAAGCGTTGACGCCTGCCTGGCCCAGGTCCCCAACAAATCGCCGGAGGATTGCCCACCGTAAACGAACGAGAACGGCGGTCTGGCTGCGAACAGCCATTCCTGAACCCATTCCGCCTTCTTCTGCATCTCCTCGGCTGTGACCAGACCGGCCATCAAGGTAATGGGGTTCGGCGTGGGGGTTTCTGGGACCGGCGCCGTGCTTTCTGCCGTCTTTTCGACCTGGGGCGTGCTTTCAGGTGTCTCTTTGACCATTTGAGGGGTGCATGCGGCCAGCACCGTGGCGCCGGCCACGGCTCCCGTCAGCTTCAACATCTGGCGGCGGGATAGCTTCTGCATCATCAGGCCTCCCGGTGTCCGATGGTGCCGTTGGCGCCCAGGGCGGTGTTGCCACCGTCCAGCGGGAATACTGCGCCCGTGATGAACGCCGAGGCATCCGATGCAAGGAAGACGACCAGCCCTTTGATATCCTCTGGCACGCCGAGTCGCTGCAGCGGGATGCCGCGCAGATAGGTCTCGCGCAGCCCCGGCGTGTTGTTCATGCGAATCTCGAAAGCGGGGTTCGTCATTTGCGCCGGAGCGATGGCGTTGACGCGCACCCCGCGGTCGCCCCATTCGGCGGCAAGCTCGCGCGTCATCTGGATCACGCCGGCCTGGGCCGCGGAGTAGGGCAGGTGCGCCCGGCCCAGTGCGCGAATCCCGCCGATGGATGACATGTTGATGATGCTGCCCTTGCCCTGCGCCAGCATACGCCGTCCCGCCTCCCGGCAGCAGATGAACTTGCCGACCAGGGTTCCTTGCAGCGTCTTCATGAAGTTCTCTACGGTGAGATCCTCTGGGTGGCCGCCGACCGCTGAGCCGGCGATGTTCGCCACGACGTCGATCCGGCCGAACTCGTCGTCCACCCGGCGGAACATGGCCTGTATCTGGGCTTCATCGGTGACATCACAGGCCATGGCGATTGCTCGCCGGCCAAGCCCGCGAATATCCTCCGCGGTCTTCTCCGCCCCTGAGCCATTGATGTCTGCGAGCACCAGGTCGGCGCCAGCTTCGGCGAGTGCAAGCGCCGAGTTGCGCCCCAGGTTTTGGGCCGCGCCCGATACCAGGGCCACACGGCCGGTCATGTCGAACAGTGGGTTAGTCATGTTTTATCTCCGTCTATTCGTTCCAGTATTCGGCCCCAGGCAGGCTGCCGTCCATGACGTATCCGCCGTCAATGGTGAGCACCTGCCCGGTCATATAACGGGCGTCGTCGGAGGCCAGGAAGACGACCCCCGCCGCGATCCATTCGGGCTGGGCGATCTCCTTCAACGGCACACGCTGGAACAGCGCCCGCTTGACCGACTCGGTGTACATCGGGGTGGTCAGCTCGCTGTAGGTAGCGCCCGGCGCCACGCAGTTCACCAGGATCTTGTAAGGCGCCAGCTCCGTGGCCATCGTGCGCGACAGGGCCTCGATGCCGCCCTTGGCGGCGGTGTAAGGGCCTGCCTGCGGCTCGGACAGCGTGGCGTGAATCGAAGACATGTTGATAATCCGCCCGCCCTGCTTCTGGGCGATCATCACCCGCGCGGCGGCCCGGCAGCAGAAAAAGACGCTGGACAGGTTGTTGCGGATGATCTTGTGCCAGACCTCGTCGCTGAGCTGCCAGAAAACTCCCTGCGAGATGATGGCGGCGTTGTTGACCAGGACGTCCAGCCCGCAGAGCATCTGAACGGCCCGGTCAACCATCTGATCTACCTGCGCCGAATCACCGACATCGCAGCGGATGGCGATGCTGCGGCGTCCCAGGCTGGCGATCTGCTGCGCGACGGCTTCCGCCTTTTCGATCTGTACGTCAGCGATGGCGATGTCGGCGCCCTCGGCGGCGAGCGCGAGCGCGATGGCCCGGCCGATCCCGGCCGCCCCACCCGTGACAATGGCGTTCTTGCCTGCGAGTTTCACAGTAACCTCCTCTTTCCGTGCTGGTCAATGACATACTAAGCCTGGAAAAGTCTCACGCAGAGGCGCAAAGGCGCAAAGAATTACCATCTTGGCGTTCTTGGCGTCTTGGCGTGAGCCTTTCAAATCCTCCACGATGTCTACGCCCAGTACAGTAACCTCCTCTTTCCGTCAGCCAACCAGGTCCCGGGAGAACTCGGAGAGGATCTCGGCGCCGGACGGTGTCACGAGCACGTTGTCCTCGCAGCGCATGCCTCCCCAGCCCTCGATGTAAATCCCAGGCTCCACCGTGGTCACCATGCCGGCTTCCAGGGGTGTCGTCACCGCCGGATGCAGGAAAGGTTCCGGCTCGTGGTAGCGCAGTCCGATGCCGTGCCCGGTGTGGTGGATAAAATACGCGCCCAGGCCGCGCTGTTCGAGCAGATCGCGCGCCGCCTGATCCACCCTGTTCGCCGGTGTGCCCGGCCGGATGGCTGCGATGGCACGCGCCTGGGCTTCGACGACCGCACTCCAGCGTTCGAGATCCTCGGCGGCGGCCGCACCGGCGACCCGCGTGCGGGTCAGATCCGCCCACCAGCCGTCCGCAACGACGGCCAGCTCGAGCAAAGCGAGGTCGCCCGGCGCCAGGCGGCGTTGGGTGGAGAGCAGGTGCGGCTTGTAAGCTGCCGCCGCCCGCGGCCCCGACATCACCGACGCCCACGCCCTTGCCACTTTGACGCCTTTGTAGCCGGTGCCGCCGACCAGGACGGCGGCCTCGACCGCCGCTACGATCTCGACTTCGCTGCGCCCCGGCACGACATTTTCGCGGAAGGCCTGTAGCGCGAGCCGTGCGATCTCGTGGGTCAGGCGCAGGCGTTGGATCTCCATCGGCGTTTTGCGGCCGCGCAACCGGTGAATCAGATCCGTGGCGTCCACCAGCCGATCGCCGAAGGCACGTTGCAGGATGCCGAGGGTGACGCCCGCGACGACGCTCGGCTCAGCGGCTACGTAGGGCGCGGCGACAAACTCGAAGCTGCCCTCATAGCCGATGCGGTGCCCGGCAAGCCCCCGTTCCCTGGCAATCTGCCCCAGGATGCGGGCGATGCTCTCGAACGGATCGCCGCTGTCAACAAGGCCCCAGGGAAACGCCCGGACGTCGGCTATCCAGCCTTCTTGCGCCAGCTCATCCTCGGCCGCCGGCGCCACAAGCGCCGGTTCGCCCTCCGCGGGAAAGACCAGCAGGGCGAACCCGTTCATGGGCCAATATCCGCTGAGCAGCACCACGTTCTCAGGCAGGCCACAGACGATGGCATCCAGCCCCGCGGCTTGCAGCGCCGCCCGTGTTCGGTTTAGCCGTTCGGTATCTTCTGGCATAGGTTGATTACCCCACCTTTCGGTAGCGGAACAGGACTGCCCCCGGCTGCGCGGTGATGCGGACGGATAGACCTTGCTCCATGAGCTCGCGACCTGTTGCCCGGGTGATCTCACCCGTGTCGGCGTCCGTCATTTCATACTGCCCCGCGGGATCGAGGCCCATCAGCTTGAAAGAACCCGACTCGGTCGGGCTGTCCTCGCGGCGGAAGACCTGCACGATGCCTGCCATCAGGTCGGGGCGGTCGCACTGCCAGGCGGCCCAGACATCCTTCGTCCCGGATCTGGCTGCGAGCGGATAGAAGTCGCCGTAGAAGTACGGACGAACCTCCAGTTCCTCGGCCGTGTACTTGCGGACCTGATCCAGCGGCGGTGGCTGGTTGCCTTCCAGCGCCGGGCTGGCCCACGACACACCCATGCCCGTGCCGTACCCGCTGCGCATGTGGTAGGGATCGGCGTCCGGCGTGCGGGCGAGGAACATGGGATACCACAGGCCCAGGCCGTGCGTAAGGTTCTGCATGAAGGTGGAAAGCGCCGCTGCGTCGGGCCAACTGTACGCGTCGCTCGGATGGAGCACGATAGAGCGTGCGATCGTTTCCAGGTCGATGCGCCGGCCGCCGCTGGCGCAGTTGTCGATCAGCAGGCCGGGATTGCGGGCCACCAGGTCATCCCAAAACGCATAGAGGCCCTCGATGTGCCGGATTTCGCTCATGCCCTTGCGGTCCGGGGGATCGACCACCATCCAGATCAGGTTGGGGGCCATGTTGAAATCGTGCCGGTAGATGGTGACGCCGCCCTCCTGGATGAGCGACGAGAGGCGGTCGGTCATCCAGAGCCGAGCTGCCGGATCTCCCAGATTGAAGAGGTAGTTCTCGGTGCGGAGGGTGGCCGGCATATTTGCATCCGACATGAACTCGGGATGCGTGGCGGCCAGCTCGCTGGTATGCCACACTCGCTCAGGCTCGAACCACAGGATGAAGCCCAGCCCGGCCGCCTTACACGCATCCCCGATGGGCTTCAGGCCTTGCGGATAGGTGGTCTCGTTCGGATACCAGTTCCCCACCTGGGTGACCCATTCCTGGCCCCAGGTATCCGCCTTGGGGTTAAACGGGCTGTTCCCGTACCAGCCGGCGTCGATCCAGTAGGTATCGACCGGGATCTGGTTCTCTTGCAGCCAGCGGATCTTGGCCAGATGGCTCTCGGTCGTTCGCTCGCCCCACGCGCCGTCGGGGATAGGCATCTGCGCCGGCTTCCCGTTGCGCTGAGGCGCTTTGTGGGCCAGGATGAAGCGCCTCAGCAGGTTGTTGCCGCGCAGGCGATCCTCGTTCCAGAAGAGCAGGAGGATGCGCGGCGTGCGGATCTCCTCGCCCGGATGGAGTTTGAGGTGCGTCCGCTGCATACCGGCCGTGACCTGCACGCCGCCTTCCGGGCGACGGAGCTCGATGCGCCAGTTGCCGGTCCAGCCGATGGCGACGACGACACCCGTCCCGCCCAGATCCAGGTTGAAGAACGGCAGCGCGCCATCGGAGGAGCGGCCTTCGACAGATGCTACGCTCAGGGCGCCCTCCTGCGGGACGGGGTCTTCCAGGGGTGTGAAATCGTCGAGGCTGAACTGGCTGCCCTTGGCATGGTGCAGCGTGCAAACCTGCTCCTGGCTGGACGGAAACAGCGCATCCAATGGCAGGATGGTGTCGAGGATGGGCGTGTCGGCGGCGCTTTCGTTTTTGAGATAGAGCACCCATTCGACGGCCGGATAGTCCGCGTACGCGATCGCCTGCCAGCGCACGGCCAACCCGGTGCGAGGGTCCTTGCGGGTCAAGACGTGCTCGATGCGCCGGTCATCCAGGGCGCGCGATGTCTTCTCCAACTCCCAGCTCTTGAGCAGTTCGGCCGAGGGCTGGTCGTCGTAGAGCATGGAGACCGGCAGCTCGCCGGTCTCGGTGACCGACGCGATCCAGCGTTCGGCCGCGGCCATGTCAGCAGGCGTGGGCTTCACCCAATCGTACGGCTTCGGGGTATCCGTCGGCTTCACCGTGGCCGTGGCTGCGGGCGTGGGTGACGGTTGAACCGGCCGGACGGTTGCGGTGGGAGTCGGTGAAAGCGGGACGTCAGAGCAGGCGGCCAGGGCCGCCGCGCCGATGGCTGTGGCGGACGCTTTGATGAACGTGCGACGACTGATTTTGGTCACAGTGTCACCTCCCATCGCGACCCATTTCTGACCCAACCCCCTGGCCACCTTCTTTTGGGATCTTACCGGTGAAATTCCTGTACAGTCAGCAAGGAATCCTCACGCAAAGCCGCAAAGAGCTTTCTTGGCGTCTTGGCGCCTTTGCGTGAGTCGTTTGGTTCCGGCTCGTCTGAGAAAGATCAAACTCTTCAACCACTCAGCCTGGCATACCTGATCAGGACAGCGGCCGGGCGGTCGGCAATGCGCACCGGCAGCCCGTGCTCCATCAGCTCCGACCCGGACGCCTGCATGATCAGGCCTGCGTCGGCGTCCGTCACCTCGTACTGCGCGTTCGGATTCAGCCCGTGCAACGGGAATCTGGCCGCTTCGATGGGGCTGTTCTCGCGACGGAAGACCTGCACGATGCCACTCCCCAGGTCGGGGCGGTCGAACTGCCAGCCGTCCCACGCCTCGCGGGTCAGGCTGAAGGGCAGCAGCGGGTAGTAGTCACCGTAGAAGTACTCCCGCACCGACGCAAGCTCTGCCAGCCGGGGCCGGAGCGCCTCCATCGACACCTCCTGGTGGTTGATGATGGCGGAATAGCTCCAGCCCATCGCCAGGCCGGGCCCCAGCGCGCTGCGCATCTTGTAGATGTCCATGCCCCGGACGGTGGCGAAGCTGACCGGATACCACAGGCTCAGGCCGTGCGTCATGGTTTGCATGGAAACCACGTGATCGTCATCGAACGGCCAATCGTTGAGGTCGCTGCGCGTGAAGGTGATGCCGCGCGAGATGCTCTCCAGGTCGATGCGCCGGCCACCGCTCGAACAGTTGTCGATCACCAGGCCGGGATGGCGGGCGAGCAGCTCATCCCAGAACGCGTACAGCCCCTCGATGTGGCGGATTTCGCTCATGCCCACCCGGTCGGGCGCATCGGCGTCGGTCCAGACCGGGCCGGGCGCCATGTTGAAATCCTGCCGGTAGATCGTCACGCCGAACTCGTCGATCAGCGAGGAGATGCGCTCGGTCATCCAGCGCCGTGCGACCGGATCGCCCAGGTTGAAAAGGTAGACGTAGTTTTTGAGAAACTTCGACCACCATTTGCCCGTGAGGAATTCGGGGTGCTCACGGGCGATCTCGGTGCCCTGTGCCACCCGTTCCGGCTCGAACCAGAGCGCGAACCCCAGGCCGGCCGCCCGCAGCGCATCGCCGATGGGCTTCAATCCCTGGGGATACAGGCTGCGGTTGGGATACCAACTGCCCACCTGCCTGGCCCAGGTGCCCGTCCAAACGCTGGCGTCGGGATCGTAGGGCGCGTCGCCATACCAGCCTGCATCGAGCCAGAGAGCTTCCGCCGGGAGATCATGCTCCTGGATCCACCGGATTTGCGCCAGTTGGGCGCCCACCGGGGATTCGCCCCACGCCCCGTCGGTGATCGGCATCAGCACCGGCTTACCGTCGCGCTGCGGCGTATGGTGGGTCAGGATGAAGCGGCGCAGCAGGTTATGACCGCGCCAGCGATCCTCTTCCCAAAAGAGCAGGAGGATGCGGGGGGTGCGGATCTTTTCGCCGGGGTGCAGGGTGAGATGTGTCCGCTGCATGCCCGCGGCCGCGCGCACGCCGTCAGCGCCGCGCTGGAAGATGGCCGCCCAGTCACCGGTCCAGCCGATGGCGACCATGACGCCGGCCTGGCCCATCTGCAGGTTGATGAACGGCAGCGCGCCATCGGACGAGCGGCCGCCGGTGGTGGCCAGGCGCACCTCGGTGACGACCTTCGTCATCAGCGGTGTGTCGAGCGGCTCGAAATCTTCGAGGCGGCACTGGCTGCCGCGGCTGTGGTGCACCCAGCAGCGCTCATCCGCGGCCACGGGAAAGAGCGCATCGAGCGGTTGGATGTCGGCCAGGATGGGCGTGTCGGCCGTGCCGGTATTCTCGAGGGTGATCACCCACTCGATGGCCGGGAAATCGGTGTATTCGATGGCCTGCCCACACACCACCAGCCCGGTGGCGGGGTCGGTGACGGCGACGGTGTGCTCGGTTCGCCGGCTGTCGAGCTGCCGGCTGGCTCGATCCGTGACGGGCCACAGCGGAAGCAGCTCGGCCGCAGGCCGGTCGCCGTAGAGGAACGAGATCGGCAGCTTGCCGGATTCGAATGTCGCCGCCCAATGCCGGGCGGCAGCCATTTCGGATGCGTGCGTCATCGAGTTCGTAACTCCTTCAACATCTGATTCGCTACGTGAGCCGAGCGTTTATGCAGGTTAACAAATGGATTGGGTAACCCGGTGGCCTCGCCGTGGCAGCCCGGCGACGATTGAAATGCCCGATACAGCGGGGCAGGCTCTCGCCGTCTGATACCGGAAGTGCGTTGAAACGCACTGGCCGCCCGGCGTCAACCTGTTTCAACAGGTTTGCGTCTTGCCAGACTACGGTTTCAACCGTAGGCGGCCCGGCGGCGTTCGTCGTGCTCGGCGTACCTGCCTAATCCATTCCTTAACCTGCATCAACCCACGGCAAGTCCGACACGGCGCGGCTCACGCCCTGACCGGCCGCCGTGAGTATCACCTCCCGGCGGGCCCGACGGGCCTGGCGGACAGACGAGCGCGCTGCGCGGCCGGCCGCGCAACCCACCAGACGAACGCCAGGGCGCCCAGGACGCGCAAAACAAAGCTGAGCACGAACATGGGCCTGTAACCGTGGGCGTCGGACAAATAGCCTCCGACCATCGGGGCGAGCACGGCGCTGCCCGCGATGACCAATTGAAAGAGGGCGTTCGCCTCGGCGCGCGCCTTCTCCGGCGCCATGTCCAGCAGCAAATTGAAGCTGGCCAGGCCATAGCCGGTCCACAGGATACCAGCGATGGCATTGATGACGAGTATATGCCACGGAGCAGTGGCAACCATCCAGGCAAGCGGAACGGCCGGGAGTATGAAGGAAAGGGTGCCCTGCACCCAGATATTCCCCTTGTGATCGACCCACTTGCCCATCCACCGCTGCGTGAGGACGGCTGCGAGGCCGGCGGCGGCAGTCACCCAGCCGACCATCGCGGTCGTGGCGCCCAGGTCGTTGACCAGGTAGACGTTCAGAAACGGGCCGGTCATCTGTGCGCCCAGGTTCCAGATCAGCGTGCAGGCGACCAGACTCAGGAAACCCGGCGCATTGCGAATGATCCCGCTCAGCTCACCCAGGCGCTGCTGTTGGCGCTCCTGGCTCGGCGGCGCCGGGTCGGCGATCTTGGAATAAGCCAGTGTGGCAACGGCGCCGCTTACAAACGCCAGGGCGAACACAAGCTGATACCCGGCGAACGGGGCGCCTGGCCGGTTGCCGATCTGAATGAGCCAGCCGGCCAGCGGAACGACCAGCAGGGTCGGGAGGTTGACGGCGATGTTACGGTGGCTGAAGAAGCGCCCTCGGATCCCGCGCGGCACAATGTCGGCCACGATGGCGGTCCACGCCGGGTTTGCGAAGTTGTTGGCGAAGGTGATCACCGCGTTGACCGCGATGATGAGAAGGATGGCGACGCCGGGGTCGTGAACCAGGAACGGCAGGACAACCCACACCAGCAGCGCGACTCGTGCGATGGCGCCGCTGAGCAAGACCAGGGCCTTGCGTCGTCCCCCCAGCAGCTTGATGGCCTGGGCGCCGGGCAGCAACGCTATCACGCCACACAGGCTGGCGACCGCGGTCACCTGGCCGACCTGGACGTTATTGGCGCCATAGACCACCGCGAACAGCGCCACGAAGTTGCTGTAGAAGCTGACGCTGATGGTGCTGAACAGGCCATCCAGCCAGAACCAGCGCAGCGGCTCAATCTTCACATCTTGCGATTCATGGGCCGCAAGATGGGCGAGGCTACGATCTAATGGCTCCACCAGGCGTTGGATGCCGCCAGGGGGGCGTATGAAGAACTTGATGTTCATGCCTTTCGACTTATCACCCGTGAGCCTGCCGTTCACCTTTGGGCGTAGCCGATGAGGTTCACCAGCAGCCTGTCGGCCGCCGGGTGCGTGCCCAGGTTGTCTACCAGGCGCATGGTGCTGAGGACGATCTTGCCGGCGCCATGTCGGTAGGCAGCGATCAACAGGCCGCAGCCATAACCGCCCGGACACCGGTGATGGGCGGTGACGAAGGATGCGGCCATCGTTTCGTCGGGCGTATCCAGCCCCTCGTAAATCTCGTGCGGGATGACAGGGCCGTAGTAGTCCCAGTCCAGGATGCCGGGCGCCTGCAAACCAGCGAACACCGGGTGTCGCCTGGCAACGCACTCCTTGTGATACAGCCAGTCGACGAACGTGTAGCAGGTCCCCTTGTTCGCAAAAGGCAGGTAGCCGGTGGGCCCGTCGGCGCTGCCCAACGCCTTGTGGTTCAGGAAGACGGCCGTAGCCCCCGCGTCCACCCGCGCAAATAGCTCCGCCATGCGAGCGGAGGTGATTTCTTCTTCCCAGGGTTTGTAGACCAGGATCACTTCGCCCGGCTCGGGTGTGGCCTCTGTCAGCCGCTCGCAGCGCAACCCTCGGGCGATCAGCCAGGCCTGGGCCTGATCGTTCAGCCCCCAGGTGAACACGCGGCCCTGCGCTGTGGGGAGCTCGCCCACGTCCGAGAGGTAGAAGGCCAGGCGACCGCCGCTCACTGCGCCGCCGTTTTCCAGGTTGGCGGCGAAGGCATACTGCCCCGCAGGCCCGCTCAGCCTTACCATCTCCTTCAGCACCGGGATGGCCAGCGGGCTGGGATCGGGGACCGTCACGGTGGTCGCTTTCTCCCAGGCCAATCCCGCCGGGCCGAGGATGCGGAAGCGCACGGGATACTCACCCGGCCGAAGCACGCCTTCGTTCGCTAAAGTGGCTTCGAAGCTGATCTCCTGTCCCGCGTAGCCATGGGTGGGGTCGGCCAGCAGGCACCAGCGCAGCGGGGCCCAGCCGTCCGCGACGGCGTCGTAGGTGGCGGGTTTCCATTCCTTGGCGCAGTTCCACAGCCCTTCGCCGGTCATGCCATCGTTCAGCGCAGTCAGGTTGTGCCCACACAGTTGCGGGTTGGAACGGATCAGGTCGAAGCTCAGCGTGCGATGCCGCGCGGCCAGGCGTTGGCTTTCACGCAGAAAGTCTTCGGGGAAAGGATAAACGTCATCGAATCCCAACCGCTTCCAATCGGCGACGAGCGCCTGGGCCTGCGCCCGCAGGAAGCCGACATCATCCCGGTCCTCATTGACGCCGATCTGCTGGAAGTAGCGCCAATCGCGGATCACATCCTGGACCGGGCCGATGCCGAACTCCGACAGGAAGACCGGCTTATCCTGCTGCCCCAGGTTGTGGAAGAACTGGAGATCTCCCGGGGGTAGGGGCACGATCGGATAATGATGCGCGTCGCCCGCCCGATCCATGTAGCCCCGACAGTGTTTCGGATTGACTACCGGTGGGTTCACGCCTTCGACGCCCCACTGCGGCTCCCACTCGACGCCGCCCGGGTTGCTCACCGAGCCGATGGATGGGTCGCCGTCCCACCGCCCGCTGGAGAGCAGCACCAGGCGGGTCGGATCGAGCCTGCGCAGCTTCGGCAGGAACGCGACCGCCTGCCGGAACACCGGGCCGTTCTCGGTCTCGTTCAGCATTCCCCAGATGGCGACGCTCGGGTGATTGCGGTCGCGGCGGATCATCGCGGCGGTATTGCGATCGAAGCGCTCGGCCATCTTCGGTGAATCGCCCAGCAACCAGCTCGCCAGGCATTCTTCGTATACCATCAGCCCGAGCTCGTCGCAGAAATCGAGCTGCGCGGGATCGGCCACGCCGGCGATGAAGCGCACCATGTTGAAGCCGGCCGCCCGGGCATTGAGCATGTCGCGCCGCGAGCCACGGCCGGTATGCGCGCATTTGAGGAAGATGCGCCTGCCGTTGAGGTAGAAATAACCGTCGATCACCCGCAGCTCACGGAATCCGCAGCGCACCGAGTGTTGGTGAGGCGGCTGGCCCTCGTGCCTGACCGTAGCGGTCACGCGGTAAAGGTAAGGATCTTCCAAATCCCAGGGGCGGGGCTGGGGCACCGTGAGGCTCAGCTCATGCTCCGAGATTCCGGCGGGCAGCTCGACTTCCTGCTCGACACCCGCGATGATTTCTCCGGCCTGGTCGGGAGCCGCGCTCAGGGTGACGCTGCGCCGGACGGCCGCATCCCGGTAGTTGCGCACCGTCACCGTGGCCGCGATCTGGCCGGTGTGCAGGTCGGGGCGGGCAAACAGGTCGGTGACGTACACCTCGGGCACGCGGCGCAGCTCGACGGGGTAAGTGATCCCGCCCATGTTGGTTGAGCTGCCGGCCCGGGTAGAGTTCGTCCGGTTGGCGTGGGGCACTTCCTTGAGCACATAGCCGTCGATAGGCGTGTCGGCAGGATTGAGCACGCGCACGGCCAGCAGATTGTCGCCATCCGGGCGGATCGAGCCGGTGACGTCGAGCTCGAACGGCGTCTCCCCGCCCTCGTAACATCCGGCATACTCACCGTTGAGCCACACCTCGCCCAGGTAATCGACCGCCCCGAAGCGCAGCAGGAAGCGTTCTGGGGCAAAGCCGGTTGGCTTTACGTCGTCATCGACTTTGAAGGAATGCCAGTACCAGGCCACGCCGTGGTAGTTGGGGAAGAGGTCCTGGATCAGGCCGGGCACCGGCGCCTCGACGGCTTCGGGACGGACCTCATCGTGCCAATGTTGTTCCCGACCCTCGTTCCGGGAATCGAGGGCAAGTTTCCAGGCGCCAGTCAAAAACCGCATGGTTCCTCCGAGTTGAACGATTCTAGCCAGACGGCGATTTATGCAAGTCAACAAATGGATTGGGTGAGCCGGTAGCCTCGCCGCGGCGGTTAGGCGGCGATTTCAATTGCCGCCTGATACCACAAGTGCGGTGAAACGCACTCCGGCGGCCTGCGCGCCTCGGCGGCAACCTGTTTCAACAGGTTTGGCGGTTTGCCAGACTGCGGTTTCAACCGCAGGCGGCCTCCGGGTGACCCGTGCGGGCCCGGTGACGATTCAAATGCCCGCTCCAGTGGGGCAGGCGCCCGGCGAGATTGAAATGCCCGATACAGCGGGGCAGGCTCTCGCCGCCTGTTACCACAAGTGCGGTGAAACGCACTCCGGCGGCCTGCGCGCCTCGGCGGCAACCTGTTTCAACAGGTTTGGCGGTTTGCCAGACTGCGGTTTCAACCGCAGACGGCTCGGCGGCATTCGTCGTGTCTGGCGCACCTACCTGATCCATTCCTTAACCCGCCTCAACGCCGGGGCGGCTCATCCAGGCCGCGAAGTCGGTCTCCCGCCACTTGTACAGCGGGCGATAGCCGAGCAGTCGTTTGGCCTTCTCGTTCGAGAAGAGCGACGCGTAGCCCTCCAGCGGACGATGCAGCGGCACGTTCGGGAAGTAATGAGCGATGAGCGCGGGTGTTTCTTCGAGCGAGCAGGTCTCATCGCCGCTGGTCAGGAACACATCGTGCCGGATCGTCGTGTTCTCGACCGCCAGCCGGAAGGCCTGCGCCGTGTCGCGGGCATCGGTCAGTGCCCACAATCGATAGCGCGGGATCGGCGGGACCGATACATCGGCGAGACCTTCGGGATACTTCATCTGCTGCCGGTAGCGATCCCACATTTGCTCGACGGTCATCGGCGCTGCCCGCCACGGGCCCGAGCGAGCGGCGACCTCCGAGCCGGGGCGATCCATATGCCAGGCAGAGCAGATGCGAATACATAGCGTGCTGAGGCCGTAGGCGAGCGAGTAGCGCCTGCACATCATCTCATCGATGACCTTGCTCAGGCCGTACTCGTCCTCCGGCTCGCACGGATGCTCTTCATCCACCGGCAAATAGCGCGGCGTCATGGGCTCACGGGAGAACGCGAAGCCATACGTCGCATCCGTCGAGCCGAACACTACCTTGCCCACCCCTTCCCGGACGGCTGCTTCCAGCACGTTGAAGGTGCCCATCACGTTGGCTTGCATGAGCTGCTCGGGCGTCGCCCGCTTGGGATGCGCCACCCCCGCCAGATGTACGACGGCGTCCTGGCCCCGCAGAGCCGAACGAACGCTCTCCAGGTTGCCGATGTCGGCGGGGATGTGCGTGACTCCCTCCACGGCTGGCGGTGTGTGGCCGCAGCTCGCCACGCTATGCCCGTGCTCCAGCAGCTCGCGCAAGGCGTACCCGCCGACACGACCGCTCCCGCCTGTGACAAGGACCTTCATCGGCATCTCTCCTTCACTTCTGACACGCCATGACGACTTCCACCGATTTGCGTGCCTCGGGGATGGTGCAGCGGATCGGCTTGTCCTCCGCCACGGCGACGAGGAACTCCCGATCCTCCGCCCGGAACATGTCGTCGCGGTCAGTGACCAGCTCCTCGTGCTCCCACGCGGCCTTCGTCGCCTCGTAGATCGAGACCGTGCAGCGATCCCAGCGGGCGAACTCGACGATGATCACCCCGCCCGTACCCATCAACTCGATCTGCCGGCGCCGTGGCCGCTGGAAGAAGTCCAGGTGAACGCTCGCCAGGCAGCGGCCTTCGAAGCCGATCAAGATTTCGGCCACGTCGGGCGCGATGATGCCGATGTCGCTGTAGCTGCCGCTGAGCGCATACACCTGCCTGACCGGCAGCCCCGCGTACCAAAGCGCCAGGTCAATGTCATGCATCAGATCGAAGGCCCCGCCGTGCTGCGCCGAAAAGAGGTTGCGGTAGTCAGGCCGCACATCGGGCAAATGCTCGCCCACCATCGCGCGTACCGATACAAGGCGTCCCACGTGCCCGGCATCGAGCATCTGTTTGGCCTTCAAGAGCCCCTCGTGATACCGGAAGCAGTGGGCCACCATTACCTTCTTGTGCTCGGCCGCGGCCAGCGCGATCAGGTCATCCACGCCGTCGGTAGAGTCGGAGAGAGGTTTCTCGCTCAGCACGTGGCAGCCCGCCCGGATCGCCTGCACCGCCTGCGGGATGTGCAACTCCGGCGGCGTCCCGATCAACACCGTGTCGGGATGGTCGGCCAGGCCGGCCTCGAAGGAATCGTAGAGCCTGGCCCCCGGCACCTGTGCTCGCAGCGTTTCCCGCTGCTCCGGGATCGGATCACACGCGCGGATGTCCTTCACGCCCAGGCTTGCCAGCACGCGCGCGTGTCGCTTGCCGATGCTGCCGCAGCCGACGATCAGCACGCTGAGATCCTGCCATTGGCTCACCATGCGGTCATCCCTCCGTCCACGGGCAGGTTGATGCCGGTGACATAAGACGAGGCTTCGGATGCCAGGTAGACGACTGCCCCCTTCATCTCCTTGCCATCCTGTCCCATGCGGCCCATCGGCACCAGATAGTTGTATTGTTGGACGAACTGTTCCGGCTGCTTGCGCCAGAAACCGCCGGGGCTGATGCAGTTCACTCGGATGTTGTACTGCGACAGCCAGCACGCCATCTCGCGCGTCATGTTGATCACGCCGCCCTTGGCCGCGGCGTAGTCGATGGTTACGCCGCCCATCGGTGTGCCATTGTACACGCGATAATCCTTGCCGGCCATGCCGGCCACCGAGCCGATGTTGACGATGACTCCGCTCCCGGCCGGCTTCATCGCCCTGGCGACCACATGCTTCGAGCAAAGGAACACGCCGGTCAGGTTCACGCCGATGGTAAAATCCCATTCCTCGATGGGCCGCTGCTCCAGCGGCTTGTTGTCGGGCGTGCTGACGACGTTGCCGGCATTATTCACCAAAATGTCGATTTTGCCGAATTCGGCCAGCACCGCATCCACCAGGCTGGCCACCTGGTCCTCGTAGCGCACATCGCACGCAAAGCCGACGATTTTGCGCCCTGTGTCCGCGGCGATCTCCGCTGCGGTCTTCTGCGCCGCCTCCAGGCTGCGACCGGTGATCGCCACGTCTGCGCCGGCTTCGGCCAGTGCGCTCGCCATGTCGCGCCCCAGGTTGCGCGCGCCGCCCGTGACGAGGGCGACTTTGCCCGATAGGTCAAAGAGTTGTTGGATAGTGGGCTCTGCCATATGAGTTCTCCAGGGTGAGTATTGGATGGGTATTGGATATTGGGTATTGGATATTGAGTATTGGATATTAGGTATTGGATATTGGGTATTCGGATAACACAGGCGCCGCCCAATACCTAATACCTAATCCCTGATACCTAATCCCTAATACTCCAATCTCACACCGCCACCTTAACCACGATCTTTTTCACCGGCCCAGGTACGCCGGCCGCGTGTTTGGGCGCGTGGGCGTCGGTGGGGTAAAGCACGGCTAACTGTCCGGCGGACAATCGCACGGGCGTGATCTCGTCCGCCGGCACGGTGCCCAGCCAGGCATCTTTCGCAGGATCGTAGGGCATGGTGACGGCTGCCCGGTCGATGTGCGCCCAGCCGATCACCTCTTCACCGGAGAAGATGTATTGGATATCGAGGTATTTGCGATGACCCTCGAAGAGCCAGTCGCCGGCCTGGGTTTCGTAGGATTGGACAATCGCGTACGCGTTGTTGCCGTCGATGACGATGCGCCCGTCGGGCAGTGGCTGCCCTGGGAGATTCGCGAGAAATGCCAGCGCCTTCCGCAGGGCCGGCGTGAGTGAGGCCTGTTCGGCCAGGTGAGCAACATCTGTAACGATCATAGTATCCTCCCAGTTGATTTGGGTGTATTCAAAAACGGGTCGGAGCCGCCAGGCATTCGGAACACGAAGGCACGAAGTATCTGGAACACGAAGCCACGAAGGTTCACGAAGAACGCGAAGCACGAAGCACGCGAAGTGTGAGCGCGCCAGCTTCGTGGCCTTCGCGCTTCGCGGACTTCGCTCCGCTTCGTGTCTTCGTGTTCCAGACGTCGCTCGCCACAACTCACTCTGAACACACCCATTTGATTTATCGCGGCGTGTCGCCGAACTCCTCGTCCTCCACCATCTCGCACAGCGCGTGGTAGAGCCGGATGTGGCAGGCCTGCACCTCGGCGGTGACGGTCGCGGGCGCGCGGATGATGGCGTCGGCGATCGTCGATAACCGGCTGTCGCGCTCGCCTGTCAGGCCGATCACCGTCAGGCCCAGGGCCTTGGCGGTTACGGCCGCGTTGTACACGTTCTGTGCGTTGCCGCTGGTGCTGATGCCGATGAGCATATCGCCCGGTCGGGCCAGCGCGTAGAGTTCCTGCGCGTAGGCCATGTAGCGCGCAGGGCTGTCGTTCTCCACCGCACTGGCCGCGGCGCCGTTCGTGCCAAGCGGCATTGCCCGTAGCCCGCGCTCGAGGTGTAAAGCCAGGCTCTCCCCGCCAGGATACGTCAAAAGACGCGTGCGGAGATCATCAGGGATGGGACGCCGGCGCTGGAATGATTTCACGAGCTCGCCAGCGATGTGCTGTGCGTCCGCGTAACTGCCGCCGTTCCCGCACAGATAGAGCGTGCCGCCGCTCCGCAGGCAGCGCAGCAACATCTGGCAGGTGGTGGCCATCGCCTCGGCGGTTGATCCAAGCTCGGGGTGCGCGTCCAGCGTGCGCCGCAGGGCGTTGGCCGCCCGCGGAGCCGATTCAGCCAACGCCTCGATGGTTGTTTGCCAGTCCTTGCCTTCAGACACCGATCACAGCCTCCCGTATTTCCATGCCGCGTCACGGAACGCGATCAGGTTGGCGTAGGGCGTGCGCGGAGAGGTGTTGCAGCTCGACCCAAAGACGAAGCGTCGCTTGTCGCCCATCGAGGCGAACAGCTCGCGCACGTAGGCGTCGATGCGGGCCGCGGCGTCCGGGCCGTCTAGCTCCTGCTCCGGTGCAGCCATCCCGCCACAGACGATCAGCTTCTCGCTCAGCGCCCGCGCCTCGTGCAGATACCAGTCCCCAATGGGCGGCGGCGCCTGGCCCTCGACGCAATCCAGCTTCGCTTCCAGGTAGAGCGGCGCCAGCTTTTTCAGCTTGCCGCACGCATGGACGAACAGGTATTTGCCCCGGCCATGCAGGATGTCGGCGGCCTTCTGCAGCGCCGGCACGCAGAACTGCCGGAACCACCGGGGCGGGTAGAACAGGCTGTCCAGGTTATCTGCCACTTCGTAGACCCACACGTCCGGCAGGTCGGCAACTTCTTCCACAAAAGCCAGCCATCGCCGCTCGTAGATATCCGCCAGCGCCTGCATCTCCTGCGGGTGATCGGTGATGAAATAGCTCGTGTTGACTTGTCCTGCCAGCCAGTGGAACTGTTTCAGCGTGCTTGGCAGCAGTTGGAAGATGATCGTGCCGTCCTCGCCGACGTTCGCCAGCCCGGCGGCCAGTGCCCCAGCGTCAAGATGCCATTCGGTGTGTTCCAACCAGTAACGCACCGCGGCGTATTCGGCGTCGAAATCTTTCCACCAATGTTCGGTCTCGAACGGCGCGCCGGTCTCGGCGCGGTATTCCCAGCCGTGCGTCAACGTGCCGTGTGGTGTCTCGATCTGCTCGTTGCGGATGATACCGCCGCCGAAGCCCTCCCCGAAGGAACTCCATGGCGCCCGGCCCTTTGGCAGCCCGCCGTCGAACTTGAAGCGGTAGTCGCAATCGCGGTAGATCGGCTGCGGCCGGGGGCTGTCGAACTTAGAGAAGATGTCGGCGCCAAGGCTGCGCAGCACCTCGATCGGGCTGGGCAGGCCAGCCACCTCCGCCGGCAAGGCGTCGTTATAATCGTTGGCGTAATACCATTGCCAGATGTTGGGCGCAAACGGCACCCGATCGGGCTTCTCCCCGGCCAGCGTGGCCAGGATGCGTTCTTTACCGGTGATCATGCTTCATCGTGCCGAACCTGCGTCGGCCCTCCTTCACACGAACCAGAAGCCGCCATTCACCTCGATGCTTTGCCCGGTGATGTATGCGGCGGCGTCGGAGGCCAGGAACAGAGCCGCTCCGACCATGTCCTCGGCCACGCCCAGCCGGCCCAAGGGGACGCGCTGGACCATCGATTCCAGGGCCGAGCGCGGGCGCAACCCGTCGTGGAAGGGGGTGTCCACGGGGCCTGGAGCAACGGTGTTCGCCCGGATGTGATACTTCGCCAACTCCCGTGCGAGGCCACGGGTGAAAGAACTCAACCCACCCTTGGCCGTGGTGTAAGCGATTTCTCCGGGGCCGCCGCCGTGCCGCGCCACAACGGAAGAGACGTTGACAATGGCGCCCGACCCGCGCGCGATCATCGCGGGTGCCACCGCACGGCTGCACAGGAACGCCGAACGCAGGTTCACGGCGATGACATGATCCCAGTATTCATCCGTCATTTCTACCAGGGGGCACAGCCGGACTCCTGCGCCCGCGTTGTTGACCAGGATGTCCACCGGTCCCAACTCGGAGTTCACCCGGCCTATCATCGCTTCCACTGCCGCGCGATCGGTCACGTCGGCCGGCGTGGCGATGGCGGTGCCGCCCGCAGCGCGGATCGCCTGGGCCGTCTCTTCGGCGGCCTCGGCGTGCCGGAAGCCGTTCACGGCAGTCTTTGCGCCGCTCGCGCCGAACGCAAGGGCGATGGCCCGGCCGATGCCGGAGCTGGCGCCGGTCACGAGGACGACCTTCCCGTCAAAACGTAATTCCATCCGCTTATCCCTCCCAAGGAGCACGAATCCTACCTAAACGATCGGATATTGCCCGAAGGCCAGTGACGCTTCCACCAGCGCCCGGTAGTTCGCCAGCGGCACATAGTCGGGCACCGAGTTGGACGAGCCGATGGCGTAGCCGCCGCCCGCCGCGACGCTTCGGATGCGCTCCTGCACCGAGGCCCGGATCTCTTCCGGGCTGCCGCGCGTCAAAAGATCCACGTCGATATTGCCCAGCAACGCGAGCCGGTCGCCGTATTGCCGCTTCACCGCAACGATGTCCATTGCCTTGGGCTCGATGGGATGAAGTGCATCCAGCCCGCAGGCGATCAGATCGGGGATGATCTGGTTGACCTTCCCGTCGGTGTGCATGATAAACGGCAGGCCTTTGCTGTGGAGGATCTCCCCCACCTGCTTGTAGAACGGGAACACGTGCACCCGGAGGAACCGGGGGCTTTCGAGCAGTCCCGCGCAGTGGGCCAGGTCGTCGTCCAGCAGGAATGCGCCCAGCGCGGGATGATCGGTTGCCTGGTCGATGGCGACAATCTGCAACGCTTGCAGCCTCTCCAGGAGCGCTACCGCCAGCGCCGGATCTTCGCCAAGCGCCGTCCAGAACCGCTGCATGCCCATCCACACGCGGGCGTGCATCAACATGCCTCCGGCTATGGCGATCAGGCGCATCCCATCAGGCAACAGCCTGGCGGTGGCGTCCAGCAGGTCAAGCCGGACGGTCCCCGGCTTGGGCCATGGGAATGTCTCCAGATCGGCCCAGGACGTGATGAAGCCGCCCTCTTCGGCCGCCCATTCGCGGCTCGTATCGCAGTGCGTCGTGCGGACCTTCCGGGAGCCGTCCGCGTAGCCGCTTTCCAGCACGGCCATCACTTGCCCGCCGATGCCGAACTTGATCGGGACGAAGTCATAGCCGGCCGCGACGTGGAATGCGACGAAGTCCGGCAGGTAGCTCAACGCCTCGTCCAGCGGCGGCGGCGTCAGCGTGATGCCGACGCGAGACGGGTCGTGGATGGGCCGGCCCATGAACCCCGTCATGACGACATCAGCGACGGAGACCTCGTACAGCGGCACGTAATCGGGCTCGCCGCGGCGCAAAAGCGCGGCCCGCAGGCGCTCGAAGTCGGGTTTCCGTTCAGGTGTTTCATGCTGCATCAGCAAGCTCCTTGGGAACGATCTGACCATCCTTCATTCTCAGCACGGTGTCCACGTACCCATCTACCAGGGAATCGTGCGATGCGACGAGCATAGTCACGTGTTCCTCATGTACGATGCGCTGGAAGATGGCCAGGATCTCGCGTGCCGTGCCGCTGTCCAATTCGCCCGTCGGCTCGTCCGCCAGGATAAGCTGCGGCCGGTTGGCGAGCGCCCGCGCGATGCCCACCCGCTGTTGTTGGCCGCCCGACATCTCGTAGGGCCGATGGTGGAGCCATTTGCTCAGCCCCACCAGATCGAGGCAGTGGAGCGCGCGCGTGCGGCGCTCCCGGCCCGTCACGCCCGCGATGCGCAGTGCGAGCTCCACGTTCTCGTAGGCCGAGATGGTGGGGAGCAGGCCGAACGACTGGAAGACGAAGCCCACCCGTTCCCGCCGCCAGCGCGTCAGTTGGCGGTCGCTCATCCTCGCGATCTCGGAGCCGAAGACGCGCACGATGCCCGAGGTGGGGCGATCCAGCCCGCCGATGCAGTTGAGCAACGTGGTCTTGCCGCTGCCTGAACGCCCCTTGACGGCCACGAACTGCCCCGCCTGAATCTGCAACTGAACCCCGCGCAGCGCCTGCACCTCGCGAGGTCCCACTTTGTAGATACGCCAGACGTCCGAAGCTTCGAGGACCGGCGCAGCGGTTTGCTCGATGATTCGTTCGGTCGTCATGCTGACCTCCGATCGCCTCGCCGCCAGCGCCCAAGCAAACCGGCGCTGCTGCGACCCTTAGGCGCCGCAGCCAGCTCGCCGGCCAGCTTTTCGGCCTCATGCGACTCAGCAGCGCTCTGCGCAGGACGGATGGCGATCTCATCCTCACGCAATTCCAGCCGCACGCGTCCCTTGATGCTGAGCCGCTCCAGGTATTCCTTCGGCACCTGGAGCCGGCCGACCGCGTCTACAACCACCAGCTCCTCAAAATGCGATGCTTCAGGGGTGGCGTCGGCCGTTGCCGGTGATTGCCCGTCCGCTGGCGCTTCGGCTGCCGGCTGGCGCATGGTCTCGCTCGCTGTCCGTCCATCGCGGATGGCGACGACCCGGTCAACGCGGTAGGCGATGGCAGGGTCGTGGCTGACGATGATGGTGGTCACGCCGTACCGCTGGGTCAGATCCTTGAAGGTCTGGTAGATGGTCAGGGCCGTGGCCGAATCCAGCTCGCCGGTCGGCTCATCGGCCAGCAGCAGCGAGGGATTGTTCGCGAGCGCGACCGCGATCGCCACGCGCTGCTGCTCGCCGCCCGACATCTGCTGCAAGATGTGGCGCCGCCGTTCGGCCAGCCCCACACTGCTCAGCAGCTCTTCGGCGCGGCGGCGTTTTTTGCGCCCGGTGAGGCCCGCCAGCGTCATCGGCAGCATGACGTTTTCGAGCGCATTCAGATAGGGCACCAGGTTGCGTGCGCCTTGTTGCCAGACGAAACCCACCTTGGCGCGGCGATAACGGTCGAGCGCGAAGCCCGACAACTTGAGCAGATCATAGCCGTCCACCCAGACCCGCCCCGCTGAGGGGTGATCCAACCCGCCGAGGATGTTCATCAGGGTGGATTTGCCGCTGCCGCTGGCACCTACAATGCCCAGCAGTTCCCCGCGCTTGACCACCAGATCGAGACCCTGGAGCGCGACGACCTCCAGGTTGGCGACCTTGTAGATCTTGACCAGGTTGTCGCAGATAATCAGGGGTTCTTCCATGTTTACACCGTCTCACCCAGCTTGATGGCCTGGAAGATCTTCATGCGCAGGAGCAAGATCGCCAACACGACCAGGGCGACCACGAACAGCAGCCCGAAGAGCGCGTAAATGCGGAAGATGGCGGGCCAGGCGATCTCGACCAGGAACGGCGGGACGCGGGCTCCCACTTCTGTTCCAACTTGCAGGTAAGGAATAAACAGATGGCTGATCCAGGCGCCCAGCCCTGTCCCTGCGGCCAGCCCGGTAAGAATCAGAAAGACCAACTCCCAGGCCAGGAAGGAGGTCATTTGTCCGGCCGAGAGACCGACCGCGCGCAGGATGCCGAGCTCGATGGTGCGGCGGCGGAAAGAGAACAGGGCATAGAGCAGAAAGCCGAGCACCGTGAGCAGGGCCGCGGCGAGAAAGCCCACCGAGAGCAATCCGAACAACCCCTGGCGCTCGGGACGGCGTTGCTCCTCCGCGATGCTGCGCAAGGGCGCTTCCCACTTGATGACGTTCAGCCCGAGATCCTGCACCCCCTTCGCGATCCCTTCATAGTCAGGGTTAAGGCCAGTGGTCACCCATACGTTGTACGGCACCTCCCCGCCCACCTGCTCGAAGAAGTAGTCCAGGTTGCCCACGAGGAGAGGGCCATCCTCTGGATACCAGGTGGGAAAGAGGTCGAGCACGCCGACGATCTTGAGCGGCACCTCCGCGTTGGCGCGATAGACCCCGGTCTCTATCCGCACGGTGTCGCCTATCCGCAGCGCATACTCCGCCATCGTTGCGCGGGAGATCAGGACGCCATCGGGAGCGACTGCCAGGCTGTTCATCAAGACGCCGAGTGAGCCTGGCGCAAAATCGCGGCGCCAGAAGGCCACGCGGGGAAAGTCCGCCCGATCCACGCCGAAGAAGACCCCCGTGGAGTTGCTTTTGGGCAGGAGGACGTTGACGGAATAGCGCCCTACCCGTGTGGCTGCCTTGATCCCCGGCACCTTCAGATGCTCAGAAACGGGCAGGAAGAGCCAAAGCGGGCCCTCGTTCGTCGTCACTTCGGCCGACTCCCCTCCGGCAGACGTGCCAGTGTATGCGCCTTCGGGCACTCCTTGCCCCAGCTCATCCAGGCGCATATCTGCGCCGACCTTATAATAGCTCTGGTCGTACAGATGATTGTCGAGCGTGGTCGCCAGCGAGGCTGTGAACGCCGACAGGCTCAGCGTCAGGACCAACAGGAGCAAGGGAGCAGCGTAAAAGCCCGGGACGCGCGCGAGGTGACGGGCAGCCAGGAGCAGTCCCACGCTGCGCGTGTGGGACGCCACCCACGTTACGGCCCGCATCACCAGGGGCAACAGCCGCAGGATCACCAGGGTGATGGCAAAGACACCCAGGGAGGGAATGAGAAAGAGCAAGGGGTTCTGGAAGGGATCATTCGGCAACGTATCCCCGAATATCGGGAGATTGATGATGCTGCCCTGTTTGCGCAGCACATAGATCCCATAAGCGGTGGGGATCAGCAGCGCCACGTCCAGCCAGGCGCGCTGCCACCAGGGAGGGCGCAACGTGCGTGCCCTTTCTTGCTTGTAGGTGATGATGGTGTGGCGCGCCGCGCCCAGCGTAGGGATCAACTGGGTGACAAGCGCCACCCCTGCCATCGCCAGCCCGAAGCGCAGAGTATCCAGCGACATGCGCACGTTTAGCAGATCGGTCGCCGGGCTCAGGGCCAGGAAGCTGCGCGTCCGGCCAATCGTCTGGGCGAAAACCTTGCTGAGCGGCCAGCCGAGCGCCAGGGCCACCGCGTTGAGCGCGAGCGCTTCCAGGGCCGCGATGCCCACCACCTGGAACATCGTGCCGCCTCGGCTGCGCAGCACGGCGATCTCGTTGCGTTGCTGGCCCACGGTCAACCCCACCACAAGGCTGATGAAAGCCAGGATCATGCCGATGATCGGAACGCTGAACGCGAAAAGCAAGATCGTCAGCAGAGTGGCGGCCGTCTGGTACTTGACCAACGCTTTAGCGGGTGAGTATTCCAGCGTGACGCCGGGCAGGTATTGCGTGGCGAGCTGGGTGACCGCGTTCAGATGGCCCAACAACGGCCCTGCATCGCGGGGGCGGAGATTGGTGCCGTCCAACACCAGATACCACAAGGCCATGTAGATGGGATCTCTGAGCGCGGGCACGATCTGGTTGGTGAAGGTCTCTTCGGGCACGAAGAATACTTCCGAGAGGGCCCAGGGCTGGTAGAACCAGTAATCCTCTTGCTCGTCTTTGGCAACCCACACGCCGGCCACGCGCACCGTGAACTGCACGGGCGTCCCGTTCTGGCCCATCCGATCGTTGAACATGAGGTAGGTCTCGCCGACCTGGAACCCGAGCTTGGTCGCCAATACATCGCTGATCAAGACCTCGACCGGGTCACTGATGCGTCCGGTGGCGACGGCGGGGAAGTGGCCTTCCTTGATCGTCACATGGGCCGCGAAGTCGGTCGCCGTGCCGATGCCTGCATAGCCCAACTGGTTGCGGATCGTCAGATAACCGCTGCTGGTGTCGCTGGGAAACAGCCGCAGGAAATCCGTCTTGAGGAAGCGTACGACCTGTTTTGCCGGCAAGCCCAAATCAGCGATCGCCTGCCCCGTCAGGTAGGAGTTGGCCGCAAGGACATTCTCCCACTGGGCCAGTCTGCCTGGGTTGGAGATCTGGCGAAACATGATGGCGAGCGGCGGACGGCTCTCGCCCGTTTGTGACCTCTCGGCCAGTGTCCCGGTGAGAGTACGGCCGTACACGGCGTCGGCATACAACGGCACGCTGAGGGTGAGCGCCACGGCCACCGTCAGGCCCACCGCAGTCAGCAAAGCCAGCCGACGCTGCGCGAAAAGCCGCTTAACGGCGACAACGAAGATCGCCCCGACGCGAAGGAAGATATTCATGCGCAGCGCAGCCCCTACTGCCCGACCACGATCTGACCTTCGGTCAAACCGCTGGCGATCTCGATGCGGTCATCGCTCTCGAGGCCGACCTTGATGTCCACTCGCCGCTGACCGCCGCCTTCCTGAACGACGACAAACCGGCGCCCCTCAAACGTGCGAATGGCGACCGGGGGCAGCCAGAGGACATTCGGCCTTTCATCCAGCACCAGCGCCACCCGTGTGAGATCGCCTGACTGGTAACCGGCCGCCGTAGCATCGCTCTCCAGTGCGATGTGCAATGATCTGTCTTGATTGGAGCCGGCCAGCGGTCCGGTGGCCGGCAGGCGGCTGATGCGCCCCGCGATCTCCACACCGGGTTGGTCAACCAACGAGATGGTTGCCGGCATGCCTTCGCTCAATTGGCCCTGCAGGATGTTGACCGTGTCGACGCGTACCTCCAATTCGCTGAGATCAGACACGGTCGCCACAAAGGTGAAAGCGTCGATCGCCGCGCCCTCGCTGAGAATAAAGGCCACCTGTACCTGGCCATCGAAGGGCGCCACGATCTGCGCGTCTGAGATTGCTGATTGGAGCTTGGTCATCGCGAGCTGCGCCTTGCTGACGTCGTTGACCAGCAACGGATCCATTCCTCCGCTCAGGTCGTCCAGGGCAATCTGCGCCAGATCCACCTGGCGCTGGGCAATCGTCACCTGGTGACCATGCACCGCGATATCCTGCAAGGCCAGGTCGTAGGCGGCCTGGGCTGCTGTGTAGTTCAAGGTCGCCTGCTGGAGGGCCACCGCCTGCGCGGTGGACCCCCGGTCGTTGCGCCAGGCGATGGCATCGTAGGCCGCCTGGGCCTGTTGGCGCTCCAGGTCCGCCTTTTCCAGCGCCACTTCGGCTGCCTTTTTGCGCGGGGTGGGGTCCTGGGCCTTGATGATGGCGAGGTTCTCCCTGGCAATGTCCAGGTTGGCCTGCGCCCGTTTGATGTTCTGCTGAAGCTCGGTCTCGGCCGCTTTCAGCCGCGCCTGGGCGCGTTCCAACTCCAACTGGCTGGCAGTCAGGTCGCGTTCCAGGTTGCTGATCTCCAGCTCGGCCAGCAGTTGACCGGCTTTCACCATGTCGTTTGACTCGACAAACACTGCGCGCACCCGGCCGCTGACTTTGAAGAACAGATCCTTTTGCGTGATCGGAGCGATGCGGCCGCCGAGCACCACTTGCTTGACGACATCTCCCCGGGCTACGGTGTATGTGGGCTTGGCAACTGCCACCGGCGTGGGGATCGGCGTCGGCGTGGCTTCTTCCGACAGAGCGCTGCTTGCCCTGCCTGCGCTGCCCGCAGGCAACAGGGTGCACCCTGTCAAGACGAGCAGCGCTAACAGCAGCGCCGCCAGTAACCGGAGGCGTCGTCGAAGAGGAGTTGTTGAAATCATGGCAGTGACCTTTTTAGGTAGTACCCAAAACTCACCTTATTACCTTTTTCAGAATTGCAGCGGATAGCGACCGTAGCGTTCCCCTGCCGCCAGGTAGGCGCGGTAGTTGGCCTCCGGGATGGCGATAGCGTTGTCGGGTCCCAGGATATAGCCGCCGCTGGGCGCCAGCACCTGGATGCATGTTCGTACGTCCGCATCCACTTCATCGGGGGTACCCTGGCTGAGCGCACCCTGTGAGTTCACGCCGTACATGAATGTCAGCCGGTCGCCGTAGAGCCGTTTGAGTTGAACGTGATCGTTCGACCCGGCCTGGATCGGGTCGAGGACATCCACTCCGATCTCGATCAGATCGGGCACGACTTCCATGATATGACCGCAACTGTGCAGGAAGAACATCGCCCCGACTTCTTTGGTCGCGCTGACGATACGCGCCAGCTCGGGTTTGATGAGCCGGCGCCACATGCGGGGGGACATGAGCAGGCTGTTCTGGCCGCCGTAGTCGTCCGTGGTCCGGATGGCGTCAGCGCCACCGGCAACCAGGCGGCGGATCAGGGCGATCTGGTAATCGGCGATGCGATGCAGGAGGATCGCGACGTCGGCCGGCTGTTCGGTCGCGGCCACAAAAAAGGCTTCCATGCCCATGAGCAGATAGGCGCGCTCGAACAGCAGATACGGCACCTCGGCCATCACCAGGTTCGCTTCCCGGTCGATGCCGTCGAACATGGCGCCGAACATGTCCGGTTCACCCGGGTCGGGGAAGTGATAAGAGGCCAGCGCCGCGAGATCTGCCAAAGGATGCTCGACGGCGTAGGCCTGGATACGCGGCTCCCATTCGAAACCGGCCGGCAGCCCGCCTTCCCACCGCACGCCCCACCGGTCTACCCCGGCCTGGTATAACATGCTGTTGCGATAATGGAGCCGGGTCATGCCCGGGATGCGACCGTCCATGCGCCGCACGGGCACATATTCGGGGCCATCGCGATGGAGCGCGCGCAGCAGATTCTCTTTGGGGTTCATCCGTGTCCTCTCATAGGGCGGCCTCCTGTCGCAGCCGACTTCATCACCACGAAGGCACAAAGACACGAAGGTCTCAAAGGCTTTGTGTCTGGTGTCTTCGTGGTAAGGAAGATGTTCGCGGGCAACGCGAATATTGCATGGTAATACTATTGCCGAATCGGATACGTGCCGTATTCCAGCAACGCCTCGCGCATCGCCAGGAAGTTCTCAAGCTTGACGTAACGAGTGATCCCCGCGCCCGACGCCAGGCCATAGCCGCCGCCCGGCGCCAGCTCTTTGATCTGCTTCCGCACTTCAGCGCGCACTGCCTCCGGCGTCCCCTGTCCCTCGGTGAGGGTGTAGCCCAGGTCCACGTTGCCGAAGATGGCGATCTTGTCGCCGTAGCGCCGCTTCAGCTCGTAGATGTCCATCGCCTTCGGCTCGATGGGGTGGAGGGCGTTGACACCGAGGGCGATCAGATCGTCGAGGACCTGCCACAACCGGCCATCGGAGTGCATGATGAACGGGAACCCGGCCGCGTGGGCAATACCGGCCAGCTCCTCGATCCACGGGAAGAAGTACTTGCGGAGGATCTTCGGTGAGACGAGCAGGCTTTCGGTGTAAGCCAGGTCATCGCCGTACCAAGCCGCGACGACGCCGGGCAGCTTGACCACCCGGCGCATCACCGCGCATTGGATCTGCCCGACCCGCGCCGCGGTCTCGGCGACGAAGTCGACGTCGTCGGCCAGCATGGTGGAGAAGTGCTCGTAGCCCATGAGGATCCATGTGCGGGTAAAAACCCCGCCGACGCCGGTGATGATGCCAAGTCCGGGCGGCAACACTTTGGCCGCTTGCAGCATGTCCGAAACATCGACCGTTTCCGGGTCAGGCCATTCGATCTTGTCCGCATCGGCGCGTGTTTGCAGCGGTCCCGGCCCGTAGGTGCCGACCGTCTCAGAATCCGGCGCGATGGAGTACATGAAGGAGCGCATGGTGCCGGTGGAGCTCACAGGCGTGGTGCCGGGATAATCGTAGTTCGCTCGCAAGTAGATGAAGTCAAACCCGGCCTCCGCCTGGAATGCCACGTGATCGGCGATGGTGCGGATGGGCCGCCCCATGAACTGATCTTTCATCGCGGTGTCAGCCTGAAAGTCGGCCAGGGGCACGCGATCCGGTTCCTCGTGCGCGATGGTCTTCAGCAGACGATGGTAATCGGGTTGAAAGACTGCTGCCATGATTCTACTCCTGGTTTGCTCTTGTCATTTATGCGACGTCGTTCAGGCTCACGCCGTGCTCCTGGGCGACGGCCACGATCGCATCCCAGGTGGCGTCGGCGATGCTGATGCCGGTCTCGGCGTGCGCAGCACGCTGTTTGATCTCGGGTTCGCCGGGAATCATCACTTCCTGGAAGCCCTGCGCCGGTTTGACCCGCTTGAGCCGGGCGAAGAAGGCGTCCGTGTTAGCCCGATATTGCGCCGGGTCGGTGAAGTGGGCGATGTCGATCACGATGGCGAACGCCGCGTTGCCGCCGAGACCGAACGTCGGGATGCGATCCGGCCGCTCCGACAGGCCCGCGCCGGTCAGTCCGCCGCACAGCAGCTCGATGAACATCGACAGGGCATACCCCTTGTGCTCGCCGAACGGCAGCAGCCCACCGCCATCCAGAAACTCGCGCGGGGTCCTGGCCGGGCTGCCGTCCGCGGCGACCGCCCAGCCTTCCGGGATCGGCATGTCCTTGTCGGGCGCCAGCTCAATCTTCCCCGCGGCGACGACGGACGTGGCATAATCCATTACGAACGCCGGGTGCTCGCCGGCCGGCGCGCCGGTCGCGATCGGGTTGGTGCTGAGCACCCTTTGTGCGCCGCCATAGGGCACCACCAGGCCGCCGTTCGGGCCCCCGCTGGCTGCCACCAGGCACATCGTTCCTGCCGCGGCAGCCTTCTCCGCGTACTCACCCAGCCGGCCGATGTGCGCGCTGTGGATTAACCCCACGCCGGCGATCCCCTCGACCCGGCTTTTTGCGATGGCCAGGTCGAGCGCCGTATGCATGGCGGGTTGCCCGAATCCCCAATGGCCATCCACCGTGGCGACAGCCGCCCCGTCGTTGACGACCTCGGCGCGGGCAGCCGGCTTGAACCAGCCCGCGGTCAGGAAGCCGTGGTAGCTGGCGATGCGCAGCACGCCGTGGGAGCTGAATCCTGCCAGGTCGCTGTCTACCAGCGAATGCGCCACACACTCGGCGATGTCATCGGGCGCGCCCCAGGAAATGAAGATACGCCGGGCGATCTCATGCCAGCGGGCGCTGCTCAAGGTCTTGGTCATGTTTGACACCTATCAGTTTACCAAAGTGTCGCGCCGCCGTCCAGGACCATGATATGGCCGGTCATGTACGAAGACGCGTCGGATGCCAGGTAAAGGATAGCGCCTTTGATCTCTTCCACCTGGCCGAACCGCCCCATCGGTTGCCCCGCCAGCATCCGGCTCATGATGTCGGGGAAGGTCATGAGGGTGCTGTTTATTTCGGTAGCGATGAAGCCGGGTGCAATGCCGTTGACCCGAATCTTGTGCGGCGCCCAGTTCGTCGCCATGCCGCGCGTCAGGTGCGACACGCCTGCCTTGGCGACGCAGTAAGGCACGTTGTAGCGCGGCGCGATGTTGGAGATGATGAGGGCGTTGATCGAGCTTATGTTGATGATGACGCCGCCCTCGCCGCGGCCGATCATGTGCTGGGCCACGGGCTTCGACATGTAGAACATGTTGTTCAGAAGGCCGTCCATGAACTCGTGCCATTCCGCGTCCGTGACGGTCTCCAGCGATTTGCCGCGCGTGCCGATACCGGCGTTGTTCACCAGGATGTCGATCTTGCCGAAACGGCCGATCACCTCGTCCACAAACGGCTCGATCTCGGCGGTCTTCGTCACGTCGACTTTGGCGAAGAAGGCCCGCCGGCCCATCGCCTCGATCTCCCGCGCGGTCGGTGTGCCGTCGGTGCTGCGGCTGCAGATCGCCACATCCGCGCCGGCCTCGGCCAGCGCCAGGGCCGCCTGCCGGCCGAGGCCCCGCGCCCCGCCGGTGACGATGGCGACCTTGCCCGAAAGGTTGAAAAGGTTCAGAACGTTCATGGCTCTCCTTGTCCTTCATAAGAAACCTAACCCAGACGAGCCGGAACCGAACAACTCACGCAAAGGCGCTAAGACGCCAAGAAATCACTTTGCGTCTTTGCGTGAGAGTTTCGTGCTGGCTGTACAGGGATTTCACCGGTAAGCGCCTAACCCGGACGAGCCGGAGAACGGCTCACGCCAAGGCGCCAAGACGCCAAGACGCCAAGAAATCACTTTGCGTCTTTGCGTGAGAGTTTCGTGCTGGCTGTACAAGAATCCCACTGGTTAGCGCCTAAACCGGCTGAATCATTCCCTTCACCTGGGAACGACGCCTTTGTTCACCACATAGCGTGGCGATTGCCCGTGTCGCAGGGCAATAATCGACTCGGCGACCTCGCGGTGTTGTTCTTCGATCGCTTCCAGGGAGGCAGCGCCATAATGCGGCGTGACGATGACATGCCCCATGTGCAGCAGCGGGTTGTCCGGCACAGGCGGCTCTTGCGCGAGCACATCCAGGGCCGCGCCGGCAATCCGCCTGGCGCGCAGCGCCTCGATGAGGGCAGCTTCGTCGATCACCGGGCCGCGGCTCAGGTTGATCAAGAATGCGGTCGGCTTCATCAACCGTAGCCTTGCGCCGTTCAGCAACTGGCGCGTCCCGCCCGTCAAAGGCACGTGCACCGAAACGTAATCGGAACCGGCGAGCACCTGTTCCAGCGTCGCCTCCGCCACGTAAGGCAGGCCGGCGCTGGAGAAATCCGCGTAGGGATCGTAAGCCCGGATCTGTAGTCCGAAGGCGTGCGCACGTTCCGCCACGGCCCGGCCTATCTTGCCGAAGCCAATGAGCCCAAGCGACTGGCCGTGCAGCCGGTGCATGGTGTGGCGGTCAAAATCGCCTGACTCGCTGCGGTCCCATTGGCCCGCCCTGGCATTCCGGGCCAAGGGGAACAGCCGCCGCGCCAGGGCCAATAACAATGCCATCGCGTGCTCGGCCACCTCCTCGATGCAATAAGCCGGCGTATTGCAGACCAGCACGCCGTTCTGGGTCGCGGCTTCAACGTCGATGACCTCATACCCGATGCCATACCGGATCAGGGCACGACAATGCGGCAGAGCCGAGATGAGCTCCCGATCAAACCTGAACCAATGCACGATGATCGCCTGGGCGTCCGCGCAATGGGCCACAACATCCGCCTGGCTTTGGCAGCGCTGGAATTGCAACTCCACGTCCGCTTGTTCCAGCAGCGCCCTCAGCGCAGCATACGGGTAGAGCTCATCCAGAGAATCTACGATGACTGCTTTGAAATGAGTGTCGCCAGTAGAAATCGTCATCAGGCTCCTTTCGATAAGGGCATCTTCGTTATGTCTGCCTGCTCTGAGAATCGCCGCGGACGTGACCGGCACTTCGCAAGTGCCGGTCACGTGGCGGTTTTCACCCGCAGGGGCCGTGGCGCCGCGCCCGGCATGAGAAACTACCCTGAGAATGACGATGGACGATTGACCATAGACGATGGAGGATGACGATGGTCCATGGTCTATGGTCGATCGTCGTTCACCGACAATGGCCGCGGATGAAATCGCCGACGCGAGCGATAGCCTGAACGCCCTCCGGCAGCAGCGCAGCCATCGTCTGCCAGCCATGAAACATCCCTTCCCACTCCTCGTAGGTCACCTCGACCCCACACGCTTTTCCCCGCTCGGCCAGGGCT
>Ga0172369_10001039_pt1 | contig 40887 bp, 52 predicted proteins | sample LakKiv25m_FD_114539 | JGI IMG/M metagenome (GOLD analysis project Ga0172369, IMG submission 114539) | Freshwater microbial communities from Kabuno Bay, South-Kivu, Congo - kab_022012_11.25m | ecosystem: Environmental > Aquatic > Freshwater > Lake | place: Democratic Republic of the Congo... | reverse complement strand
TTACCGCTATCTTTACAATCTCCTCGTTGTATCCCATATGGGGCGCCTCCAAGTTTGGCTCAAACAAACTAAGAGGCGCAGGGCTTAATGCCCTGCGGGCCCCTCTACGATGGCTCCATAAGCACTGTCACGCAACACCTAATGTTAATCGCGCTCCATCCTGCGACATCAATAGCGGAGGAAATGGCGGCGTGAAACCCAACATCCCATTCCCGCTTTCAGGCAATCTCTTGCTGGGCGAGGACAGGAAAACGGTTTTGGAGAAACTCAAGCCCAAGTTCGAAAAAAGCATACTCGAGCATGACGTGGGCTACAAGAACAGAACCATCGATGTTTTAAAAGTTGCAGCTCTCGCTTCTCTGCTAAAAAATCCGGATTTCAATCCCCAGACAGAATCGGAACTGACTGCCGCAGTTAATGCGCTCGTGTCTGTGGTGATGAATTGTACAAGAACCATTCGAGCGCTGAGTACGCTCTGCGACTGCCTCGAGAGCCCAGATTTCCAAAAAGCCCTCGGACAGGTTAATGTTTAATAGCCGTAAGTTCCTTCTTTTTCCATGTTCGAAATAACCATGCTCGGCACTGCCTCGGCGGTTCCGACTATAAAGCGCGGGCTGCCCGCAATCGCCGTGCGCCGCGATGGAGACGTTTTCCTTTTTGACTGTGGCGAAGGCACGCAGCGGCAGATGATGCGCTTTTGCGTCTCCTACATGAAGGTAAAAGCGATTTTCATATCTCATCTTCATCTCGACCACTTTCTCGGCGTGTTCGGGCTTGTGGAAACAATGGCGCTCAACGGCAGGGCGGAGAAGCTCACAATTTACGGACCAGCCGGAGCAAAAGCGGTTTTCGGCAGGAAAAGCTTCCTCGAAATAATCGAAATCGACGGCAAATTCGCGCAATCATTCGAGGGATTCACTGCAAGCGCATTTCCCACAGGGCACGCAAAAGACAGCTTCGGCTTTATTTTCGAGGAAGAGTCCCGCCGCAGGTTTTACGAGGACAAGGCAAAGTCGCTTGGCATAAAAGGACCGATGTTCTCGCAGATAATGGCAAAAGGCAGCCTGAAAGTGGGGGGCAAAACCATCAAGCTCAAGGATGTCACTTACGAGCAGAAGGGGAAAAAGCTCGTCTATAGCGGGGACGCAGTCGCAAACGCAGCAGTTGCAAAAGCCGCAAAGGGCGCGGACCTTCTCATACACGAAGCGACTTTTTGCGAGGACAGGGCGGATGAGGCAAAGGAGGCAAAGCACGCAACCGCCGCGCAGGCAGCGATGATTGCGAAAAAGGCAGGCGTGAAAAAACTGCTGCTCACCCACATTTCAGGGCGCTACGCCGATTCCGCGCCGCTTCTCGCCGAAGCAAAGCCGATTTTTGAAAACACGCAGGTGGCGGAAGACGGGGCGAAAATTGAAGTATAGCTCTGCTTAGGGAAGTTAAAAGAAAAAAAGCGCTCCCAACGGGATTTTCAAAACCGCAAACCTCTCCTCGTGGGGGGGTTTGGGCGGTCTCGGACTAAGGGGGGCGATGTACATTTTGCCGAAGCAAAATGCATCAGACATCGACACAGTCGAGCGCACTCGACTTGTCGACAAGTCGCCTTTGGGCGACTCTGTCGAGCGAAGCTCGATGCTGAAGCCCCCCTTGGGCTGAGATTTGAACCCGTGTTACAGGCTTGAAAGGCCCGCGTCCTTACCGGGCTAGACTATGGGAGCTACTTGTCGCTCACAGGCAGGAGACGAATTCTCCTGGATGGAAGCGCCTGCGATTCTTACCTCCCAAGCGGTTAAAAATTAATCTGTATGCGCGGGCGCAAGCTGCGAATGCAAGGCGCGCGCGTCTTCTTTCAAGTCCCGCACAGCATCCGCAAAAGGTCGCGTATTCCGGGCGCGAACCCCATTATCGCGACGACAATCAGCACGAGGGCGCGGTCGCTTCCGCCGATTTTCTCCTTTGAAAGGAGATAGACGATTGCGCTTGCGAGCGCCACTTTCACTCCGAAGAAAAGAAGGAAGCCGAAAGGCGTCGCCTCGCCTATTCCCGACGAGAGCACGTGCTGCTCGAAATAAACCCTGCCCGTCTGCCGGCTGAAAACGTCTATCACGACAAACGTAGCCGCGCCGTCGAGCGCCTGCCCGAATATGGCGAGCTTCTGGTGCAGGTCAAGCTCCATCTTCCCGAATTTTCCAAGCGCGACTGCCGCAATTCCGCTTCCAATCGCCGCAATGGCAATTCCGAGAAGCACGAACCCGAAATGCTCGGCGAACGGCAGGAGAAGGATTGCACAGGGAAGCCAGAGCGCGAGCCCTGCGAACGCGGGGAAACGGCTGTTTTTCATGGCAGCCCCGATTGCGATTGAGAGCAGGAACAATGCCGCGGTGACGATGTAAATTCCCGGCGTTACCGTGAGGTATCCATAGGTGAAAATCCCCTCGCCCGAAAGCCGGGCGTAAAGCGGACCGAGCGCCCCGTTGGCAGTTGCCATGGATGAAAACGCGCCGGCATCGGAAAGGTCGGTCAGCACCCTGCAGGTCGAGCCGAACAGCACGAACGCGCCCACCCCGTAAAGGAAGTCCCTGCCCGAAAAATCAAATCCATATTTTTTCGTCAGCCGCCAGATTGCGTAGATTGCGATGAGCGCGATTGCGGCGTATGCGAGCGTGTTTATCGCGTTGTATCCACTACGCTCAAAAATGGGCGAAACGAAATACTCCTGCAAAACGCCTTCCATGGAATGGCTTTTCGGAAATAAGGTTAAATTGCTTGGCAATGAATTACCCGCGGTGATACTCGTGGCAGACGCAATAGCGGCATACAAAACGGCTTTTTCATCGTTCAAGAAAAACGCGCTTGATTACGTGGTATATTCCATTCTCGCGTTCGTATTGAGCGTGGTGCTGTGCGTCATTGTCGCGATGGCGTTCATCGTTTTCGGCATAGTGTCCATAGGCGCGTTTGTCGGGCTCGCGTCCGACGGCAATCTGCTCACGCCCGGCGCGCTCGGCACAATGGCGATGCTTCTGCTCCTGTTCGGAGGGCTAATAATATTCATGCTCGTCCAGTGCGGGCTGATGGGCGCGTATCTTGAGACAATCGGCGCGTTCCTTTCTGGCAGGAAGCAGACGTTCGGCGGTTTCTTCTCGGCGATTTTCCGGCATGCGGGGAGCATATTCGTGGCATTCGTGCTCGCGAGCATAGTTTCCTCAATCCCGCTTCTGGCTGCGCTCGCCGGCGCGATGGTTCTCGGCTTCTCCTCGCTCCCGGGCATTGCGCTTCTCATCCTCGGCGTGTTCCTCACGTACGCGGTGAGCATGCTCTTCACGTTCGCGCCGCTGGCAATCGCGGTCGAGAACCGCGGGGCGGTTGATGGATTGCGGAGTTCGGTCGCGCACGTTCTCCACAGCCCGCTGGGGTTCATCATATTCCTGCTGATTTTGGCGGCGCTCTCCATCCCCTCGTTCGTGGTGATTTACGTGCCGCTCTTCCTCATGCCGCTCGGATATGCCGCGCTTCTGGCTTTCTACAAGCAGTAGCCGCGTGCATTTCCGCGGGAATAGAAGGGCGGAATCGGATGGCAGTGGGCGCTTGCGCCCCGCTTTCTTTTTATCCCTTTTCTCTCCAAGATTTGAAAGTGGGCCCGTAGCTCAGCTGGTTAGAGCGGCATTCGGCGAATCGCGCAAGCGGCTCGCCGCGCGCACGTCTTATATGACACGCTCTCACATATGTGAGGTTCCTGCTTCGGCGGGTTCTGTCTTGGACAGCTGTAGGTCACGAGTTCGAATCTCGTCGGGCCCATCTCGCTTCGCTCGATGTGCCCGACGTTTTGGCGCTGCGGCGCCAAAATCGCGACAGCTTCGCTGTCGCTCTCGTCGGGCCCATCATCATTTTCGCTCCGCGAAAATGGCTGATGCATTTTGCCGTGGCAAAATGCACATCTCGCTTCGCTCGATGTGCCCGACGTTTTGGCGCTGCGGCGCCAAAATCGCGACAGCTTCGCTGTCGCTCTCGTCGGGCCCATTTTCTTATCGTTAGAAAATATGCCCTCCGTTTTGGGCTGCTGCCCAAAATCGCGACAGCTTCGCTGTCGCTCTCGCGCTATTTCTTCCCGCCGGACGTTTCTTTTTATTAACCGAGCCACCCAACATTTTCCATGGCAGAGCGCCCCGGCTCGCTGCGCGAGCTGATTTACGAGCGGATTGACATTCTCCTCAACCTTGCGGCAGCCGCGCTCCGGCACGGCGAGGAAAAATACGCCAAGCGCTACGTCTATCTCGCGCGCAGGCTCTCGGCGCGCTACAACTGCAGGATGAGGAAGGAGGACCGCGCGCGCTTCTGCAAATCCTGCGGCATGCCATCAATTGTCGGCATGAACGCGAAAGTCCGGCTCCGCAAGCGCACGCGCGCGGCTGAATACCTCTGCTCGTGCGGCGCGGCAAGAACGTTTAAATACTGAAATGGTCTTAATTGGTCAGGGGTGGCAACATGTTCATTTTCCATGCAAAGGGCGTTGTCTTTAAGAATGACGAATTACAAACGAGTCTTCCTGTGCAAGCAACTTATGACTACGCAAGCAATTCTCTGAATCTTCTCATCGAAACGGAAAGAAACAGCCCAACACGTTCTGGATTCTACAACAAAACCGGTCCAAAAGTCAAACTTGATTTGGAAAAGCCGCCGGAGCAGCAGGAGAAACAGATTGCGAAGTTCCTTATTTCAAACGAGCAGTTCCTCTCCTTTGCAAAAAGCGTGATTGCCGTGAATGATGCCGGTTCACTCGAGGATATCTCAAATCAGCTTGCAAGTTATCTTTACGCCCATTCAAACAATCGGAAGAATTCCGTGTCTACTCAGGAACAAGGAATTTATCTTATGCAAGGGCTCTGCGTTTATTTCATGGCATTGAAAGGGACAGACGAGCAAATAATCAACAAATTCATCAAAAATCCGGAGCAAAGACGCGAGATTTTTGATAAGGAATTCGGGCAGGGCACCTATGACAAGGCAGGCATTCTTGCGACACAGGGCAGCCTTCTCATGCAGGCGTTGTCCAACCCATCAAGCATCAGGGAAATGACGAGCCATTATTCACAATATAATCCGCAAATACAGGTATTCATCGATTTTCTGGATTCGTGGCAAAAGCACGGGCAGGACAAGGAGTTTGCCTCGTTTCTTGAGCGGCATAAAAGCGAATTTTTCACGAGTGTGTAAGCTAGCCATAGTTGCCATTCGCTGAACCAGCACGTTTTATATACCCTTATCAACTCTATAGAGAGGCGAAACTAAAGCTCAGAAGGCAGATTCGCGTTCTTGGCAGGACATGTTTACCTAGATGAGGTGTTCAGATGGTGACAGTTTACGACGTAACTCCAAACAAGCTCGTGGCGAAGGTGGCTGAAAAGCTCAAGGGGATGAAAATTCCGCAGCCGGAATACATCGGCACGGTGAAATCGGGCTCGCACGCCGAGCGCATGCCGCAGCAGAAGGATTTCTGGTACCTGCGGCTCGCCTCGCTCCTGCGGAACGCATACGTCCACGGCAACGTCGGCGTAGGCAAGCTCCGCAGCCATTACGGCGGGAAGAAAACGAGGGGAGTGCGCCCCGAGAAGAAGCGAAAAGCGGGCGGCTCGATAATCCGCAAGGGTTTGCAGGCGCTTGAAACCGCGGGGCTCATGTCCAAGAAGAAGACGGGCAGGGAGCTTTCAGCCGCAGGGAAGAAGCTCCTCGACGCATCCGCGAAGGAAGCGGCGTCCTAAGGGGGAGCCAGATGCCTTCCGACGATGAGGGGCAGAACGAGCAATCGCAGCTTCGGGAGCAAAAACTGCGCCAGCTGCAACTTGAAGCCCAGAAAAAGGAGCTGCTCAAGAAAATGCTCGACGAAGCGGGATATTCGCGGATGATGAACGTCCGTCTGTCCTCGCCCGAGCTTTACGAAAAGGTCATAAGTTCGCTCGCGTATGTCGCGCAGTCGGGCAAGCACGCGGGGAAAATCCCCGACGAACAGCTTTACCGGCTGCTCCAGAAGATGACGCAGTCGCGCGAAACTTCAATCGAGTTCCGCCGGAAATGAGGGATAAACATGTATCATCCCGGAAAGGTCGTTGCAGTCCTCTCGCCGAAGGACAAGGGAATAATCGCTTCCGATTCTTCGGTGCAGGCGACGCTGCGCATGTGGGACGACAATGTCCTCACCATGCTGGTTGAGCCGAAAATCGCGCAGAAGCTGAAGGAGGGCGACGTCGTGCTCTCGGACTACCGCCCTGAAAAGGGGCACACCGTTCCGGTGCCGAGGAACGTCGTGGTGAAAATCCTGCGCGGAAAATCGGCAGAGCGCGTCTGGCGCGAATACCGCGAGGCGTATGAGAAGAGGAAGCGGCACGAGGTCCGCGAGAAGGAGGCGCAGCAGTCGTATATCGGCTGAGGGCGTTTTTGATTGTATTGTAAATTCCATGCTGCGGCATGTCATTTACAATAGCAGACAAATTTTTGCGAAAATTTGTCTTTATATTGGAATTTCTAAAATTCCAATGCTGAAAAATTTCTGCGGAAATTTTTCATTTTTTGGTCGATGACGTTTGCAATATGCAGGAAAAAGCAAGGGTGAAATCATGAGCAAGATAAAGACTCCGAGAAAAAAGGCAACGCTTGGCAAGATGATAAAGAGGAACAGGCGAATCCCGCTGTTCGTCATAGCGAAGACAAACCGCAAGGTCACGCAGAACAGCGAGAGGCGCAACTGGAGGAATCAGAAGCTCAAGATGCGCTCGCAAAAGCGCAACAGGCTCAATTAAGCCGCATGAATGCATGGAATGAAAGGTGAATCCGATGGCAAATCTCGAAAGAATCTACACAATCCCGCTCGCGGGCGCATACGAATACATCCGCACCAAACGGGCGCGCCGCGCAATCAAGCTCATCCGCGAATTCGCGCTCCGCCACATGAAGGCAGAGGACGCGAAGATTTCCGAGGGCATCAACAGCGCGGTTTTCCGCAACGGGATGCAGAAGCCCCCGCGCAGGATAAAGGTCAGGATAGTGAAGGGCGACGACGCCGTGGCGAAGGTCTGGCTGATTGGCGAGGAGGAAAAAGCAAAGGAACTCGCCAAGAAGAATGAGGACGCGAAGAAGGCGTCCGACGCCAAGAAGGCGGAATCGGCGAAGAAGGCAGCCGAGGCGAAGAAGGAGCCGGCGAAGAAAGAGGAGCAGAAGCCCGCGCAGGCGGCGAAGCCCTCCCCCGCGCAATCGTCGGCGAAGCCGCAGGCGCCAACGCCTTCTCCGGCAAAGGCCTGATTCCGGTTTTTATTTTTCATCCTGCAGTTTTCTTCCAACAAAGGTAGGTCGGCATGCCCGTCTTGAAAGCCAGCAATTTCGGCAACCCGTATATCGGACTGTTCGCAAAGGCGTCCGACAAGTTCGTGGCTGCCGACATTTCATCCTCGCCCAAGTTCCTCCTTGCGCTCGAGAAGCTCGAAGTTCCCGTGGTGAAAACCTCGTTCGGCGGCTCCGGGCTTGCGGGGATATTCCTCACAATGAACTCGAACGGCGCGGTGCTGCCGTCATTTTGCAGCGACGAGGAAATCTCGGCGTTCAAGAAATTCGGACTCAACATTCTCAAAATGGAAGGGCAGTTTTCGGCTGTGGGGAACAACCTCGCAGCGAACGACAAGGGAGTGGTGGCGAATCCCGAAATGCCCCGCGCGCTCATAAGGAAAGTTTCCGACTGCCTCGGGGTGGAAGCGGTCCCGATTCGCATCGCCGGGCTTGCAACCGCGGGCAGCGCGGTGGTGGCGACCAACACGGGCTTCCTCGCGCACAACCGCGCCTCCGAGCAAGAGTTAAAAGAGCTTCATTCAATACTTGGCGTGGAAGGGAGCAACTGCACGCTCAACACGGGCGTTCCGTTCGTTTCGATTTGCGCGGTGGCGAACTCGCGCTCGGCGCTTCTCGGCGAGCAATCCACGGGGTTCGAACTGGGCAGGGTGTCGCAGGCGCTTTCCATAGAATGAATGGGTGAATGGCGTTTATTTATGAATGGCGTTTATTTATGAATGGCGTTTATTGACGATTGGCGATTGAATATCCGAAGGTGAATCAAATGGCGAAATATCTGGTTTCAGGAAAAGTCGGCAAGGGCATTGCATGCAGGCCTTTTGAAAAGCAGGTCGAGGCGCAAAGCGAAAAGCTCGCGTCCGAGAAAGTATGCTCGCTTTTCGGCTCCAACGCAGGGGTTAAAAGGTCCGCGGTTGTCATAGAGTCGGTTGAAAAAATCTAGGTTCGGGGTGTTCCTATGGCTGAAGAAGAACTGGAACGGCTTGCCGCAGAAATACAGTTGCAGCAGTCCCGCGGCGACGCCATACGCCAGCAGATGCAGCAGATGCAATCCAGTCTGATTGAGATTGGCGGAGCCATTGACGCAATAAACGGTCTGAAGAAGGCAAAGGGCAACACGCTCGTGCCGCTGGGCGCAGGCGCGTTCATCTCCTGCCCGAAGCCGGATTCCGAGCACGTGACATTGAGCATCGGCGCGAACATCATGATTCAGAAGAAGCCGGACGAGGCAATCAAATATCTTCAGGAGAGGCAGAAGAAAATAGCCGATGCCGTGGAATCCGCGCAGGGCGACCTGCAGGAAATCATCAAGGCGATAAACGCCATGTCGCAGCAGGCGAACGCGTTGGCAGAGGCGCAAAATGTTCGGGCTCCTAAAGAATAAGCTCTCTAGTTTTATCAATAACCTATCCGGCAGGGGGGAGAAAAAGCCGGACGCGCCCCCGGCAGAAGCGGGCAAGCCAAAAGAGGAAATTGAAAAGGCAAAGCCGCAGCCGGAAACGGAAAAGCCACGGCACGAAACGGAAAAGCCGCCACAGGAAAAGGCAAAGCCGCATCAAACAAAACCGCAGCCGGAAACGGCAAAACCAGCGCAGGAAACGGCAAAGCCGAAACCTGAACTGGCAAAGCCGCAGCATGAAATTCTCCCGCTTCAACCCGCGCGCACGCAGCAAAAAGAGGAAGAGCGCGCAAAAGTTCCAACGCCCTCTCCAAAGCCGCAGGAGAAAAAACCCCTGCAGCCGGAAATTCCTCGAAAGGAAACTTTGCGCACGGAAGCCAAGCCGCCTGAAACCGCACCGAAGAAAATCCCACACCGAGAAACTCCGCTGCCCGTTCTCCCTCAGCCGCAGGCGAAAAAACAGGACGAGCCCGACCTGTCGCGGCTTGAAAAAAAAGCAGCGGCTGAAAAGCGCGGCATGGCGCCGAAAATCGGAATCGGTGCGAGCATCCGCTCATTTTTCTCAAACGAAATCACAATCGGCGAAGCCGAAGTGTCCGACCTTCTCGAGGAGCTTGAGCTTTCGCTTCTCGAGGCAGACGTCGCCTACGACGTTTCAGTCGAGGTCATCTCGCAGCTTCGAGGCGAACTGGTTGGCATGAAGGTTCCCAAGTCCGACGTTGGCGCGCGCACCAAAGGCGCAATACAAGGCGTGCTTGAATCCGTGATGGACAGCGACAGGAAATTCAATTTTGTGGAGCGCGTGAAATCCCTTCCCCGCCCTGCAAAAATCCTTCTCGTGGGACCGAACGGCGCGGGCAAGACCACGACGATGGCGAAGCTCGCGCGCAAACTGATGGATTCCGGGCTTTCAGTCGTGTTTTCCGCATCAGACACCTTCCGCGCGGCGGCAATCGAGCAGACGGAAGTGCACGCAGGGCGGCTCGGGATAAAAGTGATAAAGAGCAAATACGGCGCGGACCCGGCATCGGTTGCGTTCGACGCGATAAACTACGCGCGCGCGAACTCGGTGGACGTGGTGCTGATAGACTCGGCAGGCAGGCAATCCACGAACGCAAACCTCCTCTCCGAGCTTGTGAAGATAAACCGTATCGCAAAGCCGGACCTCAAAATCTACGTGGGTGAAAGCATAGGCGGGAATTCCATGATTGAGCAGATACGCGCGTTCAACGGGTCAATCGGCATGGACGGCGCCATACTGACAAAAATAGACTGCGACGCAAAGGGCGGCACCGCCATCTCGGTGGCAAAATCAACGGGCATACCGATTCTTTTCTTGGGGGTCGGGCAGGAATACTACGACCTCGTGCCATTTGACGCGCATAAACTCGCGCAGGAAATAATGGGAGGGGGATAGGGGGAAGAAACTGGTTCTCGCGAAATAACTGCGCAGGAAATAATGGAGGGAGATTAAGAGAAAAACTGCGTTCGCGCGCCCTGCACTCGCATACCAATATTAATTTTCCAACCTCACGCATCCGCATGAAGTCCGGCTCCATCGTTCTTCTTGAAAAGGAAATCTCTATTGAGCAAGAGGGCGACGAGAAAAAGCGCGCGCAGAAGAAAAAGCCGGCAATCGCCACCCTTCCTCTTGTGACATACGAGCCGGTGGGCAACCCGCTTGGGAAAATGAGCGAAGGACAGCGCAGGTTCTTCCTCGACTCCATTCTTCGCGCATCCCGCCCTGTCCGCGCGCAGCCAAGAGCGCGGCAAGCAGGGGCTGATGCGCAGGCAAAAGCACTGGCATTCTCAGTACAGTATCTTGCAGGCAGGATAGCGCAGGCGGCAAGAGCCTCTGACTTGGAGACGCAGAAAGCCAAAGCAGCAGGCGAGCAGGCAAGGCGCTCTATGGAAGAAGGCAGAGTGGCTCAGGGGCAAGCAAGGCAACAAGCGGCAACAGCCTCCGAACGGCAGGAACAGCAACCGCCGGAAAAAAAGCCACTTCTCGAAAAAGAGAGTGCAGTCGTTCCACTGTCAGAAAGCGCGCTGGCCGGCGCATCCAGCACGATCTCAAAACTCCTGCCATCAACCGGCTTCACAGGAAACTTCAAATCCGCGCAGGATGCGCTCGCGTTCGTTCTTGCGGATTTTGCGCGCGGGGATGAGAAAAAACTGCGCGCTGCGTTCGATGAATTCGAATCGCGCGTTTCAGCCCCGCAGCACAAATCAGTTGACCTCATGGCAACTCTCCTGCTCGTGGTGGAAGACCTTGCTTGGGAAGGCGAGGAAGGCGCAGCCGGCTCGCCCGCGCACTTCGGGGCAAGGGTGAAAAAGCCACTGGCAGTGCCTGAAACCCTGCGCGAGAACGCGAGGGAATCCGCGCTCGTGCGGCTCGCATCAGTGCGCGAAATGCTCCGCTATTACATCGAGCGCAATCCCAAGGAATATCCATCCATTCTCGCGTCCGCGCTCGGGCTGGTTTCCGATTCCGAGTTGGACCAGCAATTCCTTCAGGAGCGGCTCGCGAGCGAGCTTGCAAACATCGGCGGCTTCGCGCTCGCGCAGAAAATGCTCGCGGAAGTGAAGAAGAAATTCAAAAAAGACACGAACAAGTGCCTGATTACGCTGGGTTATCGCTACGACAGGAAAAACAAGGTGCTCGTGGTCGGCAAGCGCACCTGCGGAACACCGAACGAGGCAAAGGGCATAATCGCGCTCCTTCTCGCGTCCGCGAAAAAAGGCGACGACGATTAAAACGGGCGATTAAAGAGTCATTTCCGCCGCGCAAACCGGCTGCTCAAGCTTGAAGTTCGAAAGCGCGCGGGGAGCGATTTCGCCCATAAAGCCGGCTTTCTTCCCCCCGATGAAAATCTCCGCGCACCTTCCTTTCACGAACGGGCCGAATTCCCCCCGCCGGATTTCAATCTTCATGCCGGTTGATTCGGCAATGGAAAGAATCACTCCCTTTATTTCGGAAAAAGACGCCTTGGGGTGCATGCTCGCAATCGACAAACGGGTTTCAAGCGCCGGAATGCCCACTGTCCCGACCTCGTAAATCTTTATCGGCAGCTTCTCATTTTTGCCATCAGCCAATACTGAAAGAAGGTTCGGCAGGATGGCGGTTCGAAAAATCGTGAAGTCCTCCGTGAGCGGGTTTTCGATTTCAACCGCGCGCGTTTCAGGCAGCAGCGCACGCTCCGAAAGCGCGGGATTGGAAAGCGTCCATGTCATCACTTCGTCATAGCCAAGCCCCACGAGCGCATCGTGGAATTCGCCTTCCGGCTCGGCATGCCCGACAGTCGCGGCTGCGGGAATCGTCGGCTCGAAATTATTGTAGCCATGCGCAATCGCAACATCTTCAATCAAATCCACGTTGTGCATCACGTCCGCGCGGTATCCCTGCACAAAGCACGAATTTCCGGAAACGCGGTGCCCGAGCTTCGAAAGATAGGCGGCGACTTTCTTCTTGCCAAGCGCAACTCCGAGCAGCTTTTCCGCCTCCTTCACCGGCAGGGCCCACTCCTTCTCCTCAAGAATCGGATACCTCTTGCCATTGATTGAAATCTCCTCGAGCTTCCCGCCCCTGTCTGAAAGCATTGCCGCAAGTATGTTCACTGCCTGCCGCACCGCAGCGTCCGAGGTTCCGGTGGCATCTATGAAAAGGTCTTTCGCATCTCCGGTAACCTTGGTCAATTCCCCGTTTATTATCGGCGGGAAGGACAACACCTTTCCATCCGCGTCGGTTATCATGGGGCATTTTTCACGGACAAGGTGCGCGTATGCCGTTCCCTTGGGGTGCTTTTGCAATATTTCGTCGGGCGTCATCTCGCGTTTCATCTCAAGCGGAACGAATGAAATTTCCTTCCTCCCGCAGGCAAAATACCGGAATGGGGGCTTTACCCTTCCAATGTCATGTATTCCAATCGCGACTTTCCTGCGCTTTCTCCCGAGAGTTTCGTGGAGCTTTTCCTGCACCTGCATCAATGAGCGTATGAGCGAGTCGGACATTTTGATGTTGCGCACCACCGCGCCGCCAAAGCACGGGCGGACTGCGGCAACCGATTTGTCAACAGCCACGCTGACCGGGGATTTTTTCGCCGAGTAAAGCGCGGGCTTCCCGCTTTTGAAGCAGCGCAGCGCGCGCGCCACCCCCTCCACGCAAAGCGCGTCCGGACGGTTCGGGGTAACCTCCACGTTCAGCAACCCCTCCGGCGTCAGCTCTGTCGGGAAGCCGAGCATGGTGAGCGTGTCAATCGCTTCCTGTTTTTCGACCTTCACAAGCTCCTGCAAATCCTCAAGCGTGAATTGTAGCTGCGCCATAAGGGACTTTTCCGAAGATTGATTTAAAGAGGTTATTGGCGCAGCTTGAAAATCGACCTGTCCACCGCCTTCTTTCGATTCAGCTCGCCATTCACGTAATCCAAAAGCAGCTTCTTCACCCTCAGGAATTCTTCCCGCCCGACCTCTTGGTTCAGCACGGCGTATCGCTTGCCCTTCGCGTTGAAGCACAGGATGCAGGACTCGCACCCCTCCACGTTGTGGCAGAAATAGCAGTCAGTGCATCTGCTTGAGCTGTCAACCTCGAAGCATCGCCTTGCCTCGACGACGTCGTAGCAATTCACGCAGAATTCCGAATCAAGTATCCTAAAGTAGCCGCCGAAAACGTATTTGGACTGTATCACGCCCGTTGAGCAGGCGGAGCGGCTCGAGGAAGTGGCGTCCCATTCCGACCAGGACTCGGTGGAGTCAATCGCCTGCGTGACTTCGGGCACTTCGCGGCTTTCGCCCTCCATCATCTCAAGCGTGATGGATGCTTTCTTCACTGCCTCGGTTGCAAGCTCGGCAAGCGGAAGGGAAAGCTGCCCTTCTGAAACAAGCGGCGCGTTTTCAGCCATCGCCTCTTCCCGGCTGCAAAGAACGGATGCCGGCAATTCGCTCACGAGCGGAAGGTCCGGGCGGTACGCCGCGTTCCTGATTTTTCCCTGCATCTTCCTGACAGGAACCGCCCTCTCCTGAAGATAATTGGCGTATTGCCCGATTCCTGCTCTTTCCTTCCCCAACACTATTTTCGTTGCATCTGAAAAAGCCCTCTCAACCGATTTTGGCGCAGGCACGATGGGGATGAAAGTTGCGTTCCTTTCCCCGCCGCTTTCTTTCGCCCTCATTCCCGCAAGGTCGGAAACGGAGAATATTCTCTTGTTCTTCGAGAGAAGCTGCGCCATTTCGGACACGAGCTTCTTTTTCAATTCAAAATATTTTTCCGGCGCGAGCTGCACGTTGCCAATCACGTGCCGCTTGCCGCGCAGGTTGAAGCCGAAAATCACGTCCGAGCAATTGTAGCAGTTGAACGAATAATACATGTCCGACGAATGCGTCGTGTAATACGTCTCGAACATTCGATTTACGTTTATCCCCTCCAAGCAGCGGATGGAGTAGTTTATTTTCGGAAAAGCGAGTATCCCGAAAACGCATTCCGATTCGCGCACGCAGGAAATATACGCGCCCTTCTTCACGTTCCGGACATTGTGCGCGCAATACACGTCTATGCAGTCAATGGCGTTGTCCGCCATGTCGATGTTGTGATTCCTGCCGAACGTCTTGTTCCCGCAGTAAGCCATGCCCTCCTCAGCCGCGCGGAAGAGCGAGTCAATGTCCTTGATGTCATTCACGCCAAACCGGCTCGCCGCGCCCCCGTTTCCCCCGATTTCCTCCGCGCGCACGAACTTCGCCCCTTTCGGGTAATGCGGGCTTCCAAGACAGACGTCCTTGCCAGAGGCGCCGCTCTTGGCAATCGTGTATGGCAGCATGGCTTCCTTCAGATACGGCTCGAATTCCAAAAGCCCGCCAATCTCGCGCCCGAAAAGTATGGCGCAAAGGCGGCGGAATGAAGCGTCAATCGGTGCAAGGTCAAATCGTGCGGTTGCCATGCCCCAGTTGTGCATTCACAGATATATTAAAATTATCAATATTTTTTAACCGAAAAATGCGAATATTTATTAGTTTAAACAGAAAATGGTAATCATGAAGAAGAAAGGCACGGTAAAGCTTGACAGCGTAGACCGCAGGATTCTCGCCGAACTCGACGTGAACTGCCGCATTCCGGCATCCGAGCTTGCAAAGAAGGCAAGACGGTCTAGAGAAGCCGTGAAATACAGGATAGCTCAGCTTGAGAAAAAGGGCGTAATAACTGGTTATCTGACCTCGATAAATCCCAACAGGCTCGGTTGGTACATGTTCAAGGTATATCTCCAGCTGGAGAACATTCCCGCCGAGCGCGAAAAATTCTACAGTTTCCTTCGGCAGCACCGGAACATCTATTGGTATGGCATCTGTGATGGGGCATACGACTGCATATTCGCCATTCTCTCCCGCAATGTCACTGATTATTACGAGGAGATAAACGCCCTGTGTTCGCAATGGCGGCACCTCATAGTCAGGAAAGTGCTGGGCATGATGGTTGATACCACGCAGTACAACAAGAAGTATTTCTGCGAAATCCCGCCGCGCGAAATCGGCGGGTTCGGCGGCAACACTCTTTCGGTTCCAGTGGATGAATTGGACTTGAAGATACTGGACATAATCGCCAACGATGCGAGGCTTCCGCTGGCAAAAATCGCGCTCAAGGCGGGAGTCAGTGCGGAAGTGGCGAGAAGGCGGATGAAACGCATGGAACAGCAGGGTATCATCCTGTCCTATCGCATATCTGTGGATTTGAATCTGCTCTGTCTCGGTTTTTTCAAGGCGATAATTTACTTCAAGTCGCTATCAAGGAAAGACGAGCGTTCGCTCCGCGAATGGATGCGCGGGCATAGGAATTCGGTCTATTACATAAGGAGCATCGCACCTTGGGACGCGGAATTCGAGTTTGTGGTGGAAAACTACTCACAATTCACGGGGATAATCAACGAGCTCCGCGAACGGTTCCCTAACGCGGTGAAGAACTGCGAGAATGTGATATTCTCCGAGGAACGCTGGATGCCTGCTTATGGCTCGCTCAAGGTTGGCTCTGCGAACCCGCGCTCCTAGCAGATTTCGTCCACGAAGTATTTCCTGCCCGCCACGGTCACGGATGGCGATTCGGTGACAAAATAAGTCTCTCCGCTAACGCTGATTGTGGGCACGACCTCCTCCAGCTTCACGACAAGCCGGCTGCCGCGCATCTCGAACGCGGGGCTCTTGCCGCTTGCGCCATCTATTTCCTCCATATTCCATTTTGTATAACCAACTATTTATAAACACAGTGGTTTTTAGAGGAAAAATAAGTTAGAAACAACGGACAGCGAACCGGCGTCGCCTTTTTAAACAATTCGCCCAAATTAGAAGAGTCATTCTCTTCGAAGGGGGGTTTCAATGAGCAAGATATTTTCCTCAGCAAAGGACCTAAAGGAAGGCAAGTATGTTCTGATAGAGGACATTCCCTGCCGCATCGTGAACATAGATTCCTCGAAGCCGGGGAAGCACGGCGCGGCGAAGATGCGCGTAACAGGCATCGGGGTTTTCGACGGGCAGAAAAAGCAGCTGCTCGTCCCGTCCGACGCGGACGTCGAAGTGCCAATCATCGAGCGGCAGACTGCGCAGGTGGTCTCCGTCAACGGCAACACGGCGCAGCTGATGGACACCACGACTTACGAGGTGTTCGAGCTTACCATTCCCGAGGAACTCGTGAAGGACGCGGCTGCGGGCAAGGAAGCCGAGCTGATGTGCGCGATGGAGAAGAAAACCATCACGAGGATAAAGTAGATTGACAGGTTGATACAATGGAACTTACGATAAGGAACAAAATCGAGAACAAGGCGCTTTCCCGCGAGGAACTCGCGTGCGAAGTCCGGTTCGAAAAGGCGATGCCGCCCCGCAAGCAGCTCCGCGAGGCGCTCTGCGCGGCAACCGGCGCACAGCCAGAGCTTCTTGTCATAGTTTCCGCAAACGGGCTCTACGGCTCCAACAAGGCGACTGTGCTCGCGAACATCTACAAGAACAAGGAGGCAATGTCCGCCGAGCGCAGCTATCTTCTGGTCCGCGACGGCCTTGCGGAGAAGAAAAAGAAGGTCGCCAAGGCGAAGGCGCCGCCCAAGAAGTAGCGCAGGCAATCCGATTGACGTGATGCGTGATTTTAGGAGGAATCCTTATGGCTGATCCAAAAGCAAAACCCGCGAAAAAAGTCAAGCCCTACAAAACGCTGAAATCCTGCCCCAAGTGCGGCGCAGGCGTCCGGCTCGCAGAGCACAAGGACAGGCGTGCGTGCGGCAAGTGCGGCTACTTCGAGAAAAAGTGAGAAAAAGCATCCGGGGCTAACTCGTGGCAGGGAACAAATCTTTTTTCCCGTTTCTTCTTCCGGCAGCCCTCGCGATTTTGTTCATCTTCCTTTTGCTCGCCCCGGATTCGCGCTCGGCTAGCATGCTTTTCATTTCATCCTTCATCCTTGCCCTCGCGCTCGGGCTTTCGTCCTGGGACGTGGGGATGGGAAAAGGGCTGGAATACCTCCTCATCCTTCCGCTTCCCCGCGGGATTGGCGGATGGGCGAGGATTGCAAAATGGTCGGCAGCCGCGTTTCTTCTCTCATGCGCAGCCACGGGGGCGGTGTCGGCGGTTCTCTATTCGCTCGGACTGCTCGACAGCGGGCTTGTGGCGGAAAAAATCCTGCTTCTTCCGATTCCGTCGCTCGTGCTTGCATCCACGCTCTCCCCGTTTGCCGAGGAGGCGCTTTTCCGGGGTTATTTTTTCAGGAGGATATCCGAAACCGTTGCCGGCAAGGGGCGTGCGCAGTCGTTTTTCCATCTCGCAGCAGGCGCAACGCTCTCCTCGCTCCTCTTCGCCTTCCTGCATTTTTCGTACGGCTCGGTTGCCGAAATAGCAGTTGCCTTCTCAGTCGGGCTCGTGCTGTGCGCAGTCACGCGCAAGAGCGGCTCGCTGCTTCCCGCGGCGTTTGCGCATGCGGCTTTTAACTTTCTCTCAATAGTCACAACGGTGTTCCTGTGATTTCGCTCGGCATCGAATCAACCGCCCACACGATTGGCGTCGGGATTTGCGAAAGCGAACGCTCGGGGATAAAAGTTTTGGCGAATGCCAAGCGGCTCTACCGCCCGCCGCAGGGAACGGGCATAATCCCCCGCGTGGCGGCGGACCATCACGCCGAATTTTTCAGCACGGTTCTTCAGGAGGCGCTCTCTTCCGCGAAAATTTCCCTTCACGACGTTGACATTTTCTCGTTCTCGCGCGGGCCGGGCATAGGGCAATGCCTGCGCGTTTCCTGCGCCGGCGCGAAATTCCTCGCCTCTCTCCACAACAAGCCGATTCTTGGGATAAACCACTGCCACGCGCACCTCGAAATAAGCAAGGGGCTCTCAGGCATGCGCGACCCGCTCTACGTTTACGTAAGCGGCGCGAACACGCAGATAATATCTGAGAATGCTGGCGCGGGCGGCAAATGCTCCCGTTTCATTGTCCTCGGTGAAACGCTCGACATGGGCTTGGGCAACCTCTTCGACGTGTTCGCGCGCGAGGCGAAGTTCGCCTACCCGCACGGCTCGGAGGTCGCGCGGCTTGCCGCTTCAGGGAAATACTTTCCTCTCCCCTACACCGTGAAGGGAATGAATTTTGCTTTTGCAGGGCTTCTCACTTCCTCGGTGCGCGCGCTCGCAAGCCGCAGAACCGAGGACGTCTGCCATTCGCTCATGGAAACATCCTTCGCGGAAATCTGCGAAGCCGCAGAGCGCGCGCTTTGCCTTACTGGAAAGAAAGAGGTTGCGGTTTGCGGAGGCGTGGCGCAGAACGCGCGCTTCTGCGAAATGCTCGGCAAAATGTGCAAGGGGCAGGGCGCAAGGTTCGCATCTGCCGCGCCCGAGTTCAACGCCGACAACGGGGCAATGATTGCATACACCGCGCTTCGCGAACGGGGGCGGGGGAAGCGCGAAAAAATGGGCGATTTGAAGCCCGATGGGTATTGGCGGATAGATGAAGTATCTTAGCATTCCTGCCGGTTGCCGGCAAGCCCCCTCTCACAAAAGCGAAAGTTTCTTTCCGCCCTTCTCCAGCACGACGTCGCTTCCTTCGACAACCCTGCCAATGATTTGCGCGCCGATTCCGTGCTTTTTCGCAATCGCAATCACTTTTGCGGCTTCGCTTCTCGGGCAGGCAACGCACATTCCCACTCCGCAGTTGAACGTCCTGTGCATTTCATAGTCCGAGCCGACCTTCCTTCCAAGCTCAGCCATCACGCCCGTGGTTTTCGGCATGTTGTCGAGCACGAACCCCACGTTCGCGTAGGCGCCAATCCTCGTGAGCTTCGAGAACGCACCGCCCGTGATGTGCGCCAGCCCATGCACTTCGCACGCGCCAATCATCTCAAGCACCGGCTTCACGTAAATCCTAGTGGGGGACAGCATTTCATCGCCCCACTTCTTTGCGTCGAGCACTTTCCTTGCAAGAGTGTAGCCGTTCGAGTGTATCCCCGAGCTTTCAAGCCCGACTATCGCGTCGCCGGGCAACATCTTCGCGCCCGTGAGCGGCTCCCCCTCAACGACGCCCACAACAGTTGCGGCGAGGTCGAATGCTTTTTCCCCGCCTGTAATCATATCCGGCAGTATTGCGGTCTCCCCGCCAACTATCGCACAACCTGCCTGCTTCGCGCCCTCGCACAGCCCCTTCATCACTTCGGAAACGAGCGCGGCATCCTCATGCGCAAGAGCAAGGTAATCCACGAGAACAAGCGGGCGCGCGCCAAGGCAAACGACGTCATTCACGTTCATTGCCACGCAGTCTATTCCGACCGTGTCATACCTGCCGACCTGTTCCGCAACCAATATCTTGCTGCCAACCCCGTCGCAGTGCATTGCAAGCGTGGAGTTTCCGGCCTTGAACAGCCCTGCGTAATGCCCCTTTATGGGCAGCACGAAATCAGGGAGCGAGGAGAAAATCGAGTCGTTTATCGCCGAGTGGATTCCCTTCACTTTTTTGATGTCCACTCCTGACGATGAGTAAGTTGCGCTTGCCATATTCTGCTTTTGGCTGGGATGTTTTTTATCCTTTCCTAGGTGAATTCTTGCCATGGTCAACTTCCTCCTTGTCGGGAACGGCGCACGAGAGCACGCGATTGCGCAGGCAGTCTGCCGCAACCCGTCGGTTCGCCTCTTCGCGTTCATGTCTGCCAACAATCCCGCCATAGCCACGCTTGCTGCAGCATCCGGCGGCAAAACGGAAATCGGAGACATCCATTCCCCCCCAGTCGTTCTCGCATTCGCAAAGCAACACAAAATCGGGTTGGCATTCCCCTCGCCAGACGCGGTCCTTGCAGCAGGCGTGTCCGACGCGCTTCTTGCGGCAGGCATTCCCTGCGCAGCGCCGACAAAGGAGGCATCGCGGCTTGAATGGGACAAGTCCTATTGCCGCGAACTCCTGAAGGATTTCAATGTTCAGGGCTCGCCAAAATTCGGCATTTTCACAGATGAGCGCGAGGCGCACTCGTTCATAGATTCGCTTAACGGGCAGGTGGCGGCGAAGCCATCCGGGCTCACTGGCGGCAAGGGCGTGAAAGTGGTCGGCTACCAGTTGAAGAACGGGGAAGAAGCGAAAAAATATTCTTCTGAACTTCTTTCAGCAAAGCTTGCCGGTCTCCCGTCCATTATCATAGAAGAAAAGCTCGAAGGCGAAGAGTTCTCGCTTCAGGCATTCTCTGACGGCTCGCGGGTTTTCGGCATGCCGCTCGTGCAGGACCACAAACGCGCATACACGGGCGATTTGGGTCCGAATACGGGAGGCATGGGCTCGTATTCCGGCGCGGGCATGCTCCTTCCATTCACCACTCAAAAGAATTACGACGACGCGCTTTCCATCATGCAAAAAACAATCGAGGCATTCAGGAAAAAAACCGGCAAGCCATTTGTGGGCGTGCTTTACGGCGGGTTCATGCTCACTTCTCAAGGGATAAAACTAATAGAATACAACGCGCGCTTCGGCGACCCCGAGGCAATGAACGTTCTCCCGCTTCTCAAAAGCGACCTCTTTGCAATCTTTCAGCAAATGGCAAACGGAAAAATCACTGCCGTTCCGCAGTTCGAGGCAAAAGCCACAGTCTGCAAATACCTCGTGCCCGAGGGCTATCCGGTAAAATCAGTGACAGGCCAGCCCCTGAAAATAGACGCCCGCGCGCTTGACAAATCCGGCGCAAAAGTGTTTTACGCCTCGGTTTACGAAAAAGGCGGCGTCATCTACACGCAGTCCTCGCGCTCAATCGGGCTTGTCGGAATCGCCGGCACCATTTCCCATGCCGAGCGCATTGCGGAGTCCGCATGCTCATTTATTTCCGGCAAAGTATGGCACAGGGAGGACATTGGCACGGACGCGCTCGTGCAAAGGAGAATTGACCACCTAAAGCAGCTTGGCGCGGTCTGATTCCGTTTCCTCCTTCGCTATGGCGCCTTCGCTTCCCTTCTGACTCCGTTTTCATAAACGTAGAGCTTTCCCGGCTCCTCGCCTTTGCACTTCGTGTGCGACCCGTCGCAGAACGGCTGGTTTTTTGAAAGCCCGCACATGCAGATGTGCTTTGCCTCCCCGCCCACCTTGATTTCCATCGGTCCCATCGCGTCTTTTTTCACCAATCTCGCCATGTTTCCCCCTCCTATTTCCTCCTTCCCCTCTTCCAGTCAAGCATGACCGGAATCCACTCGCCGCACTTCGGGCATTTTCCGTCCTTTGCAAGCTTGTTTTCCACCACTTCAAAGCCCACCCTCCAAATCACGCGCGCGCCGCACTTTTGGCAATAGGTGGATTCCCCCTCGTCGCCCGGGCGGTTGCCGGTATAAACGTGGTTCAGCCCCTCCTCCTTCGCGATTTTCCTCGCCCTTACAAGCGTTTCAATCGGAGTTGGCTCAATTGTCATGCGGTTTGCCGGATAATAAGCAGTGAAATGCAGCGGGACATTCGGGCCGAGTTTTCTCACCCACTTCGAAAGCGCGCGTATCTCCTCGTCCGAATCGTTCAGCGTGGGAATGAGGAGCGTGATTATCTCCACGTGCATTTTCGCATGCAGCAATTTGATTGATTTCAACACCGGCTCCAATTGCGCCCCGCCGCAAACATTCTTGTAGAACTTGTCGTCGAACGCCTTGAGGTCCAGCCGCGCGGCGTCCAAGAAGCCAAGCTGCTCAACACACTCCGGCGTCATGTAGCCGTTGCTCACGAACACGTTGTAAAGCCCTTTTTTCCTCGCAAGAATCGCCGTGTCTTTTGCATATTCGAAGAATATTGTGGGCTCGGTATAGGTATAGGCGATGCCGTGCGAGTGGCTTCGCAGCGCCATGTCCACAAGTTGCTCGGGGAGAATGTTCTGCCCCATTATCCGCTCGGGCTGGGAGATTTCCCAGTTCTGGCAGTTTGCAACGCCTACAAAACTGGCAAGATAGGAATGCTCGCCTTCAACTTCCATATTGTAGACATAACCAGCGTATTTTTTCTTCCGGATTTTGAAGATTGGCACGAGCCAGTGCGTGTCCGTCTCCTCGAACTTTAAGCTGCCCTCGCTTTTTTTCCTTAATTTTGCATTTTTATTGCCTAAAAAGTCATTCCTGAAACGTTCAGCAGTCAGTTTCACATAATAAAGTGTGGATTGATTCACCATTCTTCCAAGAAGCTTTCTCCGCCCAGGTGCTTCCCAAACATAATAACTGGGCAGATACCCGCACAGGAGAAATAAATGGTAAAGACCATGCGCAAATCTTTTTGAAACAGTGTCAATTGCAATGCTATTCTTCAATACGGTGCCGTCTCCTTCAACAACTGCTTTCAAAAAGGCGCGGACGACGCTTTCTTTTGAAGATGCAATACCTCGCGGGACTTTCTTATTTTTAGCGCCAGCTCCGCAAAGGTGCCTGAACAAAAGCGCGAGGGAAGATTTTCCTATCTCTGTTCTGATCCCAGTTGGAGCATAATAGATTCTTGCGGTCAGCCCGAATATCTTCCTGATGAGTTGCGCTGTATGTTCAGCCAGATGTTTTTCCTTTTTTCCAAATGAAAAAACCAAATGCACTGAATTTGGTCGATTTTTTAGCCGGTGTGTGCTTCCTTCTGCGCAGAAATATCCCAATAATTCGGCAAACTTCTCATCAAGTCGTATATTTCGAGGTATTCCTCCCCCCTTCTCAGTCTTGAACCTCACTTTGCCGTCCTTTTCTAAAATTTCATTGACGTATTCGAATGTTTCCGAGCGTATCCCACACCTTTCAGTTGAAATTGCAAGTTTTCTGATGTATGCGGGATGCATTCCAAAACATTCTCCAATCTGCCGTGAAGTAGCACCAACTCTTCTCATTTCCAAAATTTTCTCCAAATCAGCTCGGCTGGTTTTTCGCCTCTTTTTTATCCTGCAGATGTACTCCTCAAGTATCGGTTTGACGTCAAGAGTCTGAATGGTGTTTTTGCTTGCCATTAATTTTGGCATAAGCAGAAAGTCGTCTTCCCTAAGGTCAGACGCCCTCTTTTTTCGGATTTTTCCTTCGTTAGAAACATAAATTCCGTGCTCAGGCGTGCATTCAATCGGAGGAGCGTATCTTGGCTTTATGACGCAAACTTCTCCTTCATAGCGGTGTTTTGATGCTTTCAGAATGGCTCTTCGTTTTCCTAAATGGCTTATGGTATAAACATTGTTTCTGTGCGCCTCATTCTCCTCAAAAATCTCATCAGCAAAAACAATCCCATCTCCAGTCAAAAACGTATTCTGCGCAGTAAAACAGTGTTCGCATCTGAAATTGCACCCCGGCGCGGCGAACGAGAATACCGGCGAGCCGGGGCAGAAGTGATAGAACGGCTTTTTCTCAATCGGGTCAATGGCATAGGCAACGCACTTGCCCCAGTTGAGCGAGTAGAGCTTTCCGCCTTCGTTCTTCCTCACGCGGCAAAAGCCCGTTTCCCCGTTCTTCAAATAGCACCTTCTCTGGCACAGGCGACACGACACAGCGCCAGTGGGCATTTTTTCGTAAAGCTCCGCTTCCCGTGGCATGTTTTGCGATTGGAAGAAAGATGTAATAACGTTTCCTGCAAAATGCCCTCATGGGGGAAGCGCAGGCGTTCTCTTACCAGCGGAAAACCGGACTTGTCCACGTTCTGACGGGCGACGGAAACGGCAAGACCACTTCGGCAATAGGCATAGCCGTGCGCGCATCCGGCAGGGGGCTGAAGGCGGCGTTCGTGCAGTTCCTCAAGGGCGGGCTGTCAAGCGAAATCGCTCCGCTCCAGCGGCTTGGCATCATGGTAATCAGCGGCACAAAGCACTGCGACAAAAACAACGAACACGCAGAGCAGCTTGGCGAGAAGGGCTTCATGATGTTCTGCAAGGGCTGCTTTTCCATAGACGATGAGGACAAGCGGCTGACTTCCGAAGCTTTCGCCAAGGCAAAATCATTCTCCTCGTCGGGCGCATACGACCTCGTGGTTCTCGACGAAATATTCTGGGCGATAAAAGAGGGGCTGGTGCGCGAATCCGATGTCCTCGCGCTCATCAAGAACCGCGCGCCAGCATGCGAGCTTATACTTACGGGAAGGGGCTCAACTCCCGCAATAGAGGACGCGGCAGACTACGTTGCCTCGGTGGAAAAGAAAAAGCATCCATTCGACAAAGGCATCCTCTCGCGCGCGGGAGTGGACTACTAGCTCATATAAATCTTCTTCGTTCATCTATTGCCCGCGTTGAGTGGGTGTGGGCAGATGAGTTTCGTCCCTAAGTTATTCAAGCCAAAATTGTGCAGTCTGGAAATAGAAGCGCAGGGCACAGACGGGTTAGTGCGAAAATTCGAGGTAAAATACAACGTTGGATTGTTTGGCAGGGTAAAAATCCTAAACGAAAAAGAGCTTCCACCACAAATAGTCGGGAAATACAAACAGACTCTTCTTGCGGCGTTCCTCTCGTGTTTCGACTACAAGATAGCGGATTCCGAAATTGGTTGGCGCCTTGTGGACGAAGCCGGCAAAATCTATCAATACGAATTCTTAATCAAGCTTCCAGACGGGACAGAAGGCATTCCCTACAAAAAGAGTCTGATGAGTTCTACCCGCAATTTCCTCGACATGCGCAACATGTTGTTGTCGAAAAATCTCAACGGAGCAAAAATATCCTTGAGACTAAACGAAGTGGTTCTTGACCTGAGAAATTCATCCGTGAGAGAAATAACGCAGACTTACCGGTCATTCAGCACTTACAATCTTGATGGTTCGCAGTCTTGCGCTTACATAAGCGATTCACCTGTTAAGAAGGAACACTATCAGCGAGATGAGCAAAATTATGATTTGCAGCAACAGTGGCTTTACCGCAACTATCTCCGCTTACAGCAGCAATTGTTGTGGCGCCAGTACGCTCAATTTCAGATAAGCGCAATTCCTGCCAGAAACATGCGACACCAGAACAAAAACCTCGCGCTTGCCGAGGAAACGGTTTTCGCGAGGCAGTCCGTTTCAATCGCCGGCATTCAAAAAAACGACAAAGCGCTTGATTCATGTTTCGTGCCTCAAGACGAATCAATGGCGTTCCCATTGCATCTGCTGCCACTGTCGGATTTCATGCAGCCGGACGGAATCCGCGCTTCCTCTCTCTCACTACGTCTGCCAAGCAGCACCATAAGTGCAGCAATGGCAAAAGAATCTCGCTCGATTTCGTCCGAGGGAAAAAAGCAAGCGCAAAAATCTCACCATTCAGCCGACGGCTCAAAAGAAGAGCGCGATTCTTGCGACAGGCGGGAAACTGGCGGCAACGAACATTTCGACAGGCAGAGCCGCGAGGATTCGGACGACGAGAACAGCGGGCGCGGCAGAAAAAAGCCGCAGGAAAACATGCGCAAGCCAGCCCCACTCTCATCACTCAAGAATTTCCGCGCGGCAATATTCGACCTTGACGGAGTGGTGGTGAACAGCGAAGGCGCGCACCTTCAGTCGTTCAACGAACTTCTCGCACCGCTCGGGGTGAAAATCAGTCGGAAGGAATGGAATGAGCGCTACACGGGAATCGGCTCGCGCGCGATTTTCCGAGACGTGTGCGCGCGCAACAATCTTAGAGGGAGCGTGGAGGAATGGGTGGCAAAGCGCTCCGAAGTTTATCACGATGTCGTCGTGCGCAACGGGCTGAAGGAAACGCAAGGCTTCTCAAGCTTCTTCAAGCTTCTTGAAAAGAACGGAATAAAATGCGCAATAGCATCCGGCGGGCACAAGCCGCACATTCTCGAATCCATGATGGCAATCAACATGCCGCGCGTGGAGTTCGTGGGGCTCGAAGACGTGAAAAACGCAAAGCCCTCGCCGGAAACTTTCCTGCTCGCCGCGCAAAAGCTCAAGGTGAAGCCGTCCGAGTGCATCGTATTCGAGGATTCGCTTGCAGGGATGCGCGCGGCTGCGGCGGCAGGAATGCCCTGCGTCGCGCTTTCCACCACCCTCCCGCGCGCGAAGATTGTCGGAAAGGCGGCATTAATCGTGAATAATTTCGCCTCGCCAGTTCTCAAAAAATCAGTGGCAAAACTTCTCGCGAAATCCGGAGCCAAAAAGAAGGCGAAAGCGCAGGCGGATTGGCTATTTCCTGAAAAGAGGAAAAAAACAGGACGGAATGCGCGCAGGAAAAGGACGGCAAAAAGCCGCGCGCAAGGCAGGAAAGCAAAAAGCCGCAAGATTGGCGGGAAAGCAGCGCGCTCAATGCGAAAGTAGGAAACGCTCGGCTTCCCCCAGTATCATCCGCGCATTTTCATAAGTGAGCTTTTTCTCCGCGGCTTTGTAGGCAAGCCATTCGTATTCCGTGTGCTCGTCCGAAAGCTTCACTTTCGCCTCATTGGTTTTTGCAAGGAAGAAGACGACCTCCTTTGGAACGTACCTGCTTCCGCGTTTGAACCGATATGCGATGCTTTTCCGGAATCCCGCGGAAAACTCAAGCTGCGTTATTCCGATTTCCTCTTGTATTTCCCTGCGCGCAGTCTGTTCCTCATCCTCGCCTGCTTCAACATGCCCCTTGGGAAAATCCCAATGCCCTTCCGAATAGTGCAGGATTAAGTAGAGCCGCGCATTTCCTTCAGCGCGCCAAACAACCGCTCCGCACGATTTTTCCGAGCCAAGAGGCGAGGAAAAAGATGTTTGCGCCGCACCGTCGCATCGAGTTAATGAACGGTCGTGCGGCAGTACGAGCGGGGCGCAATCGGATTTTTCCATTCTTTCAGCCATGCAGAACCTGCCCAGCAAAGCTTGATAAACCTTTTTTACGAATTTGTGGATGGCGAACCAGGAATTCCGGAGGCGACCAGCCTCTGTTTCCATCAGTTAATGGACATGTCTGGAGGGGATACAGTGGACGCGGCGGCTCAATCGGCGACAATTTCGAAATTGACTCCCAAGCAGGTGCATGACACCGTAATGTCAATGGGGGTTTCGGACCTTGACGCGGGGCTGATTGCCGATTGCCTGAATGTTGGCAAATCCACCTCCTGGATGAACAACGAGGACGTTCCCAGCGACATAAACCAGAAGCTATCCGCATTTCTCAAGGGAAACGGCTACGGCTTTGAAATAACCGTCACTCCCGCGCGCGGAAGGTATATCTGGGATGTCAAAAAACATGGCAACCGCCAGTGATGTTTTTTGACAGACATTTCATCTCGCAGGATGAAATAGGACGTTAAGAAACATGGAAACAGGCAGTAGTTTTTCTTTACGGATGTGTAGCACCGCCGTTCACCTTCGAATTTTTACATAGTTTTTTAAATGGAACTATTTATGGTAAAATAGGTATTTCTATGTCTGGTTCATCTTACAAAGGGACAGCGGGGCAATCTTCTACTATATTCAGGGCTAATATTGGTTCGTATGGCGCTTCAACCGATTTCTTCGGCGCAATCTTTAGGGGCTGCCAGTTCAATTCTTTCAATGCAAGGAGATTAATCCTTCTGGATGCAATGGCTGGCCCAGGCAAGCTTGGCAAGGACATTCGCGCCAAATACAAAATCGAAACGCCCAATCGTGCTCCTCTCTCAATTTTCTTCAACGACGTCCGCGCAGAGCCGCTTTTGCAGTTGAGAAGAGAAGCTAGGAACAACTTCATCATCAATTGCGATGCAAAGGAAATCGACAAATCAGGGAGGAAATTCCATATTTTCGCAGTCAGGTGTGGTCTCAAAGACCTGCCACAAGACCAGTTGCCGCTTGCGTTGTCTGCAGCATACAATTCCATCTTGCCCGGTGGGCGCATAGTTATAGGAGACATGATGGCTTATACCTCCGAAGGTCAGAATGGCATAATCCGAGTGCATTCTGCCAAGCAGGAATTTGCAGGGAGGAATCGGGAAAACGAGGGCACCTGTTTCATTCCAACAGCAGAGGAATGGGCAGCGCTTCTTTTGAAGACGGGCTTTTCAAACGTCAGAATCGAAACGGGGCTTACAAGCAATGTGGAAACTTCCCAGTGGAAGGGACAGTTTGGCACAGGAGCAGACGATCAGGCAATCATTCGAGAGTTGAACAGCATCATACAGGCAACCGCGATTTCAAACCCAGTTTTCGCCCGTGAGTTCAATGTAAGATTCGATGGTGAAAAAACACTCATTGACTTCCCAATAATGGTCGCCAGCGCAGAAAAAACGGTTTAAATCAACGATTCGCTTTCCCCAAGTTTCCTCGGGCCTTCGCCAGCGCGGCAAACAATCGTCTTTTGCACGCCGGAAATCCCGCGCAGCATCCTCTCCACTTCACCCGCGAACTTCTCATCAGTATAGACGTGCGCGTTCGGTCCCGCGTCGAATGTGTAGCCCGCGCAAATCCGCCCCTTCTTCGCGTTGAATTCGTGCACGCTCTCCATTATCTCTCGCGAAACGTCGTTGAGGTAGATGATTGGCGGGAAGGAGTCGAGCATCACGGCGTGCATGTGCGAGGACTCGCGCATAGTGAGCTCAAGAAAAGACGGCAAATTGCGCGCGCGTATCGCCTGTTGCATGAGCGAGAGTATTTTCGGGCGGCTCTTCACGCGCTCGGGGTAAAGCGCGCTTGTTTTCGCGGTCAGTTCCATGCCTGACGCAGAGCCGACTTTTTTCCTTTCCGGATTCGTTATTGCAATCACGTTCCGAAGCGCGCGCCAGTGGCTCGCAGGCGCAATTTGAACGGCGTACGAGTCGCTTCCGTCCCTTCGGCTTCCCATCTTCCACTCCACAAATCCGCCAAGAACGGAGCGGCAGGCAGAGCCGGAACCGAGCCGCGCGAATATGGACAGCTCGCGGCTGCCCGCCTTCAAGCCCGCAGCGTCCGCGCCGGCGCACGCAAGCGCGGCAAATCCCGAAGCCGAAGATGCGATGCCTGCGGCTGTTGGAAAATTGTTTTTTGAAACCACAATCGCGCGCGCCCGAATTCGCGCCTGTTTTCTGATGGCGTCAAGCACGCGGCTTGCGCGCGAAAGCTCCTCTTCAGTTGCCTCCTTGCCATTCAACACAAGCCGGTCGCGCTTCAATTTCAAATCAAACTTTACAGACGTAATTGTCCTAAGAGTGGAATCCATGGTGACAGAAATGCTCCCGTTGTCCGGAAGGTTAAGCAGATTGTCGCGCTTGCCCCAGTATTTCACGACCGCGATATTCGGCGTTGCCTCGAAGGTGGAAACCTGTCCGATTGCCATGGCTAATGCTGATAAGTTCAGCTTTATTACGCTTGCCACGCGCCAATCGCAGGTTCGTTGCCTATCCTTCAGCAAGCTCTTTTTTGTATTTCGCAAGCTCCTCGTGCAATGCCGTGTTGCGTTTGAGCGGATCCATCTTCGCCTTCACTTCCAGCTCGGCAATCTTCACCTTGAGGTTTGCGTGCTTGCGTGTCAAATCCTTTTTGCTCATTCCCATAAGAAGTTATTCGAGCGCGGGATTTTTAATCTAATCCTACTTCGTGCAAAACTGAAAGTGGTAAAATAAGCATGTCTAGCCCTCGTGGCTCTACTTTTATTGCGCCGCCCCCGTAAGTCTTACCAACAAGTTTGAGATTATCTAGTGTTTTTGGGTGGTTTAGCGCTTTTTCAAGTTTATAAATATGCTCTTGTGAATGTTTGTGTGGGTAAATACACAAGAATCCCGTTAATGGAACCACTCCAGCTAGATTTCTTAAGAATCGTGTATTCTTGCGACCAAGGTAAGAGAAAAGAAACGGAGGTACTTCTCGAACTTCCATTTTATACCATGGCTTTCTCGTAGAAATAAGGATTTTTTTATGAACACCTTCTTCCTCGCCTTTTTTTAGATAAGCACGAACTACTAGTGGAAAATCTCGCATATCTTTTCCATCCAGTGAAAGTAGTAGAGTCGGGGCGCCCTTCAAAACAATTTTTTCCAAGGTTTGTTCAGTTATTTCGGTTCCCTCCACATCTCTTGTTTTTCCAATAGCGGGCAAAAGGAAATCATTCGGGATGCCTAGTGTTCTTGCTTTTTCTCTCGTCAGAAAAAAGAAACTATTTGCCCCGGTGGCAATCCCCCTCGTTACTTTTGCAAAGTCTTTCAGAGGTCGCCCTTCCTGTATTTCTTTCTGCGGAGTTCTGCTCAACCCAGTTCTCAAAGCTTCCTCTACGGTTCTTTCGTGTATTACAATATCATTTTTTGGTGCTAGCTTAAAACCGGAAAGAATCCAACGGGTCAATTCGTCAGTTCCAGATTTTTTACACTGAGCCCATATAAAAGAAGGTTTAGGTGCCGCCTTTCTTATCATTACTATCAAAGGATTAGTATCCTGGTTAGGGAACGGAGTTGCTTCGCGTGAAAATGTAATGACTGCATCGAGGCAGTAATTCTCAGTTATCCATCGCCACAATATCGGAGCGAATTTGCCTTCACATATGTCTGCCGGAAGAATAAATACGAGTCTACCGTTATCATCCATTAATTCAAGTCCTTTCATTAAGAAATAAACATGATAACCGGCTCGTCCATCAATCCGTTCTCCAACCATTCTAAGGGCGTAACTTCGTAGTTTTTCTTTCACTTCCATAGAAATCCGATGATGGCGGATATATGGGGGGTTTGCCACTATTCCTTCGAATTTTTTTTGCGGTGAATCAAGCAAGAAGTCGCGTATTTCAACTTTGAATATATCTTTTCTTGACACTCCGTTTCGAATGGCTTCTCTGAGCGCATTTGGATCGGTTTCAGTCCCTTCTAGAACAATTTCTTTTTGTAGTGAGTTAGAAACATTCCGTGCGGCTTGGAAAAAAGCTCCTGCTCCAACGCAAGGATCAAATACTGTTTTTTTTCCTCCAGCAAAGAGATAGCTGACCATTGATTCAGCTATCCAGTTTGGAGTCCAAAATTGTCCCTTCGCCCTCAACGTTTCAATATTTTTTTTCTTATTTGTTGGGTAAGCACTAAAATCTATTGGCTCAACGAGAGATGCTGTACTTCCAAAACGACTGCTAGTTTCTAATCTATTATCTGATATAGGGGAAACTTGAAAACTATTGCCTTCATTGGGCGCAGGGAAATCAGCTAACTTTTGCTGTTTCATATCATCTACTCGCAATAATGTCTAGTGTCGAAACTGCCTCTTTGCTAATGACAAGTTTTCCACCTTCGAAACGTACATACGGGAGTATGTGACCGTTCTTATCAACAATATGTGCAGCTAAGAGTCTTGGTTCTTCTTTTGATTGACCAAGCGGATACGTATGGTGGTAGTATATTTTGTAAATTATTTTCTTAGTGGTTGCTCCGCCTGGAGCCTGAAAAATCTGCGAAGTCGGTTCTATTTTTCCTTCACGGACTAATTTCTCAAAATCATCAAACGAGATTCCAAATGCCATGTCGTAAAAAACATGCCATACGTGGAGCGGAATATTATTGAGTTTTTGCCATTCCCTAAGCGGCGTTCGATCTTCTTCTTTTATGATAATTGTTGGCATTACTGCGGTTTTTTTCATGCCCATCTGCCCGCCTAGGCGTTTCTGAGGCGAAAGCGATACTCCAAAATCAGGCATTTTTTTGGCAACCCATAGACTATTTTCACATTCGATTGCAATAATGGCTTTGGACAATATCTGTTTCATGATGGGAGTGTTTTCTTGGTTAAATGGCAGTTCCCCCGGTCCGCCAATTTTTAGAATCAAAGAGTCAATAATCTCTACATCTGTTTTTCGAAAGATAAGAATGTCTGGTCGTTTGATGCCCGCCATTCCTGCTGCTTCCAACCGCTCAAAATAAAGTTCAAATGCTCGTACATCATTGTCTGGGGCAGTGCCACTCGGACCATAATGAATTGCATAATAACCAGTATTTTCATTTATTGCCTGAATTATTCTATCCTCGCTCCAGATTCCTTGAGACCAGCGCATAAGAAAGTCACTCCCTCTAAGACGACGAGGATTGAGCAGAAATTCAGACCACGGCACCTCCATTATCATTGTTTCAAATTCAATCTCCTCTTCTTTTACACTTAATACTTCTTCGAACATATGCAACTTATGATTGACACATTCACTATAGTTGTCTATAACTTTAGTTTTTACCATAAGCACCCCTCACTTCACGGAAGGATTGCATCTTCGAAGGGCGAATTAAAAAACAAAACGTTTCAGTCAGCAATTCCCTTCGGCGTTACCTTGAACACGCACTCTCCTTCCGGCATGTTGGGCGAGTCCACGAGCCGCGCAATCCTCTTCTCCTCCTTGCCCTTCCGAAGATATATTCTGTAAGTTGCCGCGTGCGCGAGCACGTGCCCTCCAATCGGGGTTGTCGGGTCGCCGAACATTATCCCCGGGTTGTCCATCACCTGGTTTGTGATATAGACTGCGAGGTTGTGCTTGTCTGCGAGCTTCTGGAGCGCGTGCACGTGCTTGTTGAGCTTGCCCTGTCTGTCGGAAAGCGCCCCGCGCCCGACGTAATCCGCGCGGAAGTGCGCGGTCATGGAGTCCACGACTATCAGGTGTATGTTCTTTTCCGTTATCATTTCCTCCGCCTTGTCAATAAGCACCATCTGGTGGTCGGAGTTGATTGCCTTTGCCACGAAAATCCCCCTGAGCGCAACGTCCGGGTCCATTCCCGCGTTTTGCGCGAGCTGCGCAATCCTCTCTGGCCTGAAGGTGCTCTCAGTATCCACGAAAAGCACGTTTCCGCCAAGCCCGCCTTGCTCCACCGGCTTTTGCACGTTCAAGGAAAGTTGGAATCCTACCTGACTCTTTCCGCTCGAAAATTTCCCGTAGCACTCGGTTATCGCCATTGTTTCCACGCCGCCGCCAATGAGCGCGTCAAGCTCCTTGCTGCCCGTGGTTATCCTGCCGATTGCCTTCCTTCGCTCGAGTATCTTGTCCGCGGACTCGTAGCCCATCTCCAAGGAATCGCGCGCAGCGGCAATGGTCTTCTCGGCAGTGTCCACGCCGATTTCCGCCACTTCCGCAAGCTCGTGCTTGGAGCTCGCCGCTATCTTCTGCAAGTCGTCGTATCCCGCCCTGCGCAGCTTCTCAGCCGAAACCTCGCCGATTCCCGGCAAATCCTCAAGTTCGCGCACAATAATTTTCTTCTTCTCCTCAGAAACCTCTTCAACTTTTTTTGCCATATGGACCACCAACAACCCACGCCCGAAGCCCATGCCTTTCAGGCATGGGTAAAGCGCGCATATTTTCTTTTTCGATTCAAGGTCTTCATAAGCCCACGCCTTCGCGAGTTGTGCTTCGCACAACTGCGACGCATTCGCCCGCGGGCGAATTGCGTTAGGCGTGGGTTGTTGACCAAGTTACCCTAATCCTGCCCGCTCTTGTCATTTGGGAATACCAAAAGCTTAAGCTTGCCTATCTTCATCGTGTAAAATTCGTTTCCGTTTTTGCTGGTGTTGCGCCACATCGCGCCAACGTCCTTAAAGACGCTTTTTCCCAGCTTGCCGTTGTATTCCGGCTGCACCACTCGGAAATCGGGGCGCGCACCCTTGCCGCTTACTTCCCCAGAATCAGACTTAACGCCCGCTTCTGGCATTTCACCCTCGCCAGCATTCTCCATTTCTTCACTTCCACTAAATTCATTCAGGCGCTCATTTTTCGCCTGCAGGTGAAATTTAGCACGGGATAATATCGTTTCCCGATTTAAAAAGGCGAGCAGGGTAGGATGCCGGTGGTTTTTCTCATTATTAACAACATCATTCTTTTGACAAGCTCGTCGTAGAACTCGCGCCTCACTCTTCCCAGTCTTTGGACAACCTGCTCATTTTTGAGTCGGACAATCATGTCGCAGCGCACTCCGCTTCCTCCGGTGAATGCGCAGTCTGCGTCCTCTTTTCCTATAATAAGGCAATGCGCGTCTTCCGTAGTGGTGATTGGGGCAAGGAGCGCGTATCCATCATCCGAATATCGTTCGTCGGACATAACCACAAATGGTCTTGTCTTTGACCCCTATGAATCAGTAAAAAAAGCCCATGCCAATACAACATCACTTCTTCTTGCCACCAAGATACCTCTTCTCGTAGAATTTCGCCGCCTCGTCATCCTTCTTGTTGTTCCAGATATGCTCCATCGAAGCTTGCTGAAACCGGTCAATCTCCTCCCGTTCAACCTCGCGCTCGCGGCACTTTACGATGAGCATGCGGATTGCCTCCGTGTTGCTCGCAGCCAGCCCGCGCTTCACCATCCCGCGCACATATGATTCCGTTTCGCCGCTCAGATGCAGATTCACGTTCATTTCTCCGCCTCCTGCGCATATTTTCGCGCTAATTTTGCATTATACTAGCACTATCATAGTATTATAATAGCATTAAAGTTATAATGCCATGTGCGCTCTGCTTCCTTTCCGCAAAAGGCAAAACAGTTGGATTTTTGTGGTTTAAGAATGCGAGCAGGGTGGGGTGCCGGTGGTGTTGCGACACCACTGCCTGTCCAACTTGAGCTGCGGCTCCGACTTTTTGCAGCGACAAAAAGCGAACCACTCGCACTGCGGCGCGAGTTGGTCAAGTGGACCACTTGTCCGACTTGTGCTGCGGCACAAGTGGACCACTTTTCGCCGCGCGAACAGAACGCAAGCGTTCTGTTGCATAGCAGAACGTTGCGACGTTCTGCTTACGGCGAAAAGTCGGTCGCTACGGCGACAAGTTGGTCAAATTTCTCCGTGAAATTTGCCATGCCGGTCGTTTCGCGGCTGTTCCATCCTCTCGAAAGCACGTTTTTAAACTTCGTTTTCCATAATTTGATATGGTTCTCTCAGACGTACGAAAACTCGCAGCTTCTTACAAAACCCCATCAGTCGCAGTCATCGGCTCGCACTCCGCGCTTGACATCTCCTCAGGCGCGCGCGAATACGGCGTGCGCTCAATCGCGGTGTGCCAAAAGGGGCGCGAGCAGACCTACAAAAAATATTACCTCAAGCGAAAGTCCGTGCTCGGCGTCATTGGCTGCATAGACGAAATAATGCTTCTCGGCAAGTTCGCGGACATCGCGGGCAAAAAAGCCGTTTCCGAGCTGCAGAAAAAGCAGGCGATTTTCGTCCCGCACCGCTCATTTTCCGTATATGTCGGCTACGACGCAATCGAAAATGACTTTTCCGTGCCCATATTCGGCAACCGCTTCCTCCTTCGCGCAGAGGAGCGCAACACGCCGAAAAACCAGCAGTGGCTTCTTGCCAAGGCGGGCGTGAGAATCCCGAAAACGTTCCCCTCGCCCGACAGGATTGACCGGCTCGTAATCGTGAAAGCGTCCGAGGCGAAGCGCAAATACGAGCGCGCATTCTTCACCGTCCATTCGCCGCACGAATACGAGCGGAAGAGCAAGGAGATGCTCTCGCACGGGCTCATAACCGAGGAGGGGCTGGAAAGCGCGCTCATCGAGGAGTTCGTGCTCGGCGCGCAGTTCAACTTCAACTTTTTCGCCTCGCCCCTCACCGGCGAGCTTGAGCTGATGGGCACGGATTTCCGGCGGCAGACGAACCTCGACGGGCTTCTGCGGCTCACCGCGCCCGAGCAGACGGAAATACTCAAAATCGCGCGCATGAAAAACATCGAGGTCGGGCACGTGTCCTGCACAATCCGCGAGTCGCTCCTCGAAAAAGTATTCGAGGTCGGGGAAAAGTTTGCGGAAACCTGCAGGCGGGAATACAAGCCGGGAATAATCGGGCCATTCGCGCTTCAGGGCGCAATCATCCCGACGGAATCAGGCGAGGAGCCCGTAATATTCGACGTTTCCTTCCGAGTGCCCGGCTCGCCCGGCGTGCGCTACACGCCTTACGGCGGCTACCTGCGCGGAAAGTCATTGAGCGTGGGCGAGCGGATTGCGCTCGAAGTGAAATCCGCGGCGCAGGAGCAACGGCTCGGGGAAGTCGTCACGTGAGCAGGGATTTATAACCACAATATTCAAATCTCCGAAAAACAGCCCGTCGTGCGGGCAACAGGCGAATGGAATGAAAATGACGAGGGAAAAAATCCACGAGGTGCTTTCCGGCTACGACAAGCGCAAGCTCTCAATCGCCACCATCTGCTCGCACACCGCGCTCCAGATTTTCCACGGCGCGCGGCAGGAGGGCGTGCATACAATCGGCATCTGCACGGAGAATCGCCGCAAGGTGTATGAGGCGTTCCCGCTCGGCTGCCCGGACGAGTTCATAATCGTGGAAGACATGAAGGACATCCCTTCCGACGAGCTCTCTTCCAAAAACGCGGTGGTGGTGCCGCACGGCTCGCTCGTGGAGTATTCGGGCGACAAGCTTTCCACACTGGCGGTTCCCATGTTCGGCAACCGCGATTCGCTAGAATGGGAAAAGGACAGGGAAAAAATGTTCGAGTGGCTGACTGCGTCGGGGCTTCAGGTTCCGGCGACAATCCAGCCAGACAAGATTGACCGCCCGTGCGTGGTGAAGCTCGCTGGCGCGAAAGGCGGCATGGGCTACCGCGTGGTCAATTCGCCCGAGGAATTCCACGAGCACTTCGAGGGCATGAACGTAACCGTGCAGGAATACCTAATCGGCGTGCGCGTCTATCCGCACTATTTCTATTCGCCCCTCTCGCGCGACGGCTACCGCGCGTCCGAGGGCAAGCTCGAGCTCATGGGCGTTGACAGGCGCTTCGAGTCCAACATAGACGAGGCATACCGCTCGGAAAAAGTCGGGCTCTCATTCACCCCATCATTCACGGTCGTGGGCAACGAGCTTCTCGTGGTGCGCGAGTCTTTGCTTGGCGACCTGATGGAAATGGGCAAGAACACCGTGGAGGCGGCTGACCGGCTTTTCGGCGGCATCCCCGGTCCGTTCTGCCTTGAAACGGTCTGCGACGAGAACCTGCAATTCTATGCGTTCGAAGTGTCGGCGCGCATAGTCGCGGGCACGAATATCTACCCTCATGGCTCGCCCTACACCGCCTACGCGTACGAGGAGCCGATGAGCATGGGCAGGCGCATCGCGCGCGAGCTTAAGCTTGCGGCGAAGGCGAACAAGCTGCAAAAAATAATCTTCTGAGCCCGCTACTTATAGCAGAGCCGGAAAGTACTGCGGCTCTGCTACCTAGCAAACCACGACTGAAAGCATAGATGACTGTGTCAAATTACTTTCGTGGTTTGCTATAAGGAAGAAGAAAAATCAGAAAGAAAAAAGTTTTCAGCAGCGCTTGCCCGCTGAAACGAATTTTGTCACGCCGATTACCAGCACGAGTATGGAGCCGATAATTTGGAAGTATTCCCCCCCGAACGTGAATACCTTGAATACCTGCAGCGCCCAAATCAAGCCGATAAGAAGCAGCAGCCCCGCCTCTATCTTGTCAAGCTCGCAGCTGCCGCATGAGCAGCTTTCGCTTTTAACCGTCATCATCTTCGCGACTTTTTTTCTTTTCTTGCCCGCCATCCTATCACCGAGGAGAAATCTCGTCCACAATATTTAAACTTTCCTGATTGCGACCTCGGCATTCCGCCTTTGCGCGCAAGGCGTCCGGCAGCCAACGCTTTTTAACAACCAGCGGCAAAATCTGCCTCGCAGGAGTACCAAAGTCCGGTCAACTGGGCGGGACTTAAGTCCCATATCCCCTTTTCTTAAGAAGAAAAGGGGCTGAGGGTTTTACCCCCAAAAGAAGAATATGGGTACGAAGAAATCCCGTGGCTTAGGCCTTCGAGAGTTCGAATCTCTCCTCCTGCACTATTATTTGTCGCTCAGTTTTGCGCTGTTGCGCAAAAACGCGACGCCTACGGTGTCGCTCAGTTTTGCGCTGTTGCGCAAAATCTCCCCAGCGCTTCGCGCTGTGGATCTCCTCCTGCATTCGCTAGTTTCTGAGACGTCTCTTTTTCCAAAAATCAAATTTTATTCGCAGCAAGGTTCCCTATCTAGAGAATTTAATGAACCAAAACGATAGCCGCTCCAAGATCTTATTCGTAGAAGGGTTTTTTGATTGTATTGGAATTTCTATAATTCCAATGCAGACAAATTTTTGCGAAAATTTGTCTTGCGGAGGGCTGCGTTAAAATCATAAAGGAAAAGGCCAGAAAAACTCCAAAAATATGCTTGGATATAACGAATACAAATTTCGAGTTTCTGGAAATAATACGAAAAATATTGAAAGACCAACTTGATATAGAGTCAAGGTATTCTGTTCAGAAGTACGGGGGGTAAGAAGAAAAAGACGGTTTATCATCTGCGGATTTACAAAAAAATGCGTGAAACGGTTTTTCGAACGCATTCACACTACAAAATTAAAAAAAGAAAAAAGTCATCCATTTGCAAAATTGGCTTAATATGGGTGCAAGAACTATTGGATAGTCGCATTATGCCGTTCTTCAAGTTTTTGCCAATCTACAATATTCCACCAATTTTTAACATACTCCGCTCTGTCCGATTTATACAAAATATAATACGCGTGTTCCCACACGTCAAGCGCGAGAAGCGGCGTGCTTCCCTGAAACGTGAGCTTCTGGTGGTTTTCCGCCTGAAGCACGACAAGCCGCCTGCCCATTGGCTCGTAGGCAAGAATCGCCCAGCCGTTCCCCTCAACCGCCTTTGCCGCCTCGGAGAATTGGAGCTTGAAGGATGCGACTGAGCCGAAATCACGCGTGAGCGCGTCGAAAAGCGCGCCTGTCTGCGGCTCGCGGCTCTTTTCCTTCGGGCACATGCTCTCCCAAAACAAGCAGTGCAGCGCATGCCCTGAGCCGTGGAATGCCAATTGTTTGGAGAGCGCCTGTATTGATGAAAAGTCTCCTTTTGCGCGCGCCTCCTCCAATTTTTTGAGCGCGGCGTTAGCGCCGTTCACGTACGCGAGATGATGCTTGTCGTGGTGCAGCTTCATTGTCTGCTCGTCCACATAGGGCTCGAGCGCGTCGTATGCGTATGGCAAGTCTGGCAGTTTGTACTCTTCCATTTTCCCACCTCGATTTCTGTTTTCACTCCCGATTTTTCTGGAACAGATATAATCATTTCTACTTTCAGATGGGAAAATTCCGTGGGGCAATCAGCCGTACATCGTGCCGAGCGAGCCCTCGTTCTGCGCCTTCTTGTAGTCGCTATGCGAGGTCTTCGCCTTGTTCACGATGTTCTTCACCTTGCTGTCAATCGCCTTTGCTTCGTTCTCAAGCGCGGTGGTGTCCACGCTGATTTTGAGGAGTTCCTTGAGGACTTCGAGCACCATCGCCGCCGCCTTGGGATCCATGTAGCCCTCCTGCGACTCTGCAAGAAGCGAAATGACCGGATAATTCTCGACAGAACCGCGCGCGAGCAGCACGCCGGTCACGCCGGTTGTCGCGCCCTCCTTGATGAGCTTGACGGTTTTTATCTTCTCAATCGAGCGTCCGAGTTCGGGCGTGGATGCGATTGCGAACACCTCGTCCTGCTCGCCCTTTATCGTGATTCCTCCGAGAGAGATTATTTCGCGCACCTTCATCTTGCGCGCGAACTCGTATATCTTGTCCGAAAGCTCGTTCACCGCAGCGATGGGAATCACGAATTCGGATACGAACACTATGAGGTCGTGCTTCTGCGAATAATACATCCGCGCGGGATAAAGCGGCTTGTAGTTGTGCACGGCCGCGAGCGGAGGGAACAGGTCGCCGGTTATGTAGCCCATGGGCTCCATCTTCAGCTTCTCAATCAAGTAGGATGCCGAAACCGTGCCGACCAGCCCGAGTCCCGGAAAACCCTCGACAAGAACGGGTTTTTTGAGTTTCGGTTTTGCGGTAAAATGGAATTCAATTGCCATGCGTCCGTCTCGCCGCCAACGCTTTTAAGCCAGACGGTGGGCGGATTCCGGTTCGCGCTCAGACGCACGACGCCGCGATGTCCACGTATTCAGTCGTGCCGTTGTTGTAAATCGTCGTCAGCACGCTCGGCGCAATCGCATAAATCAGTATGCCAATCAGCGCGCCCGTCAGCGCAGCAGTCGCCCAGACGTTCGCCCTCGCGCGCGTCTCTGCCCCCATGACCTGCCCCGCGGCGTATATGATTCCCGAAATGACAATCATGAGCATGGCGACAACCGGAAGCAGGCTCTTGGCATCCACGCACACGTTGTTCAGCGCGAGCTTGACGCTCTCAAGCGGGCGAGTTGAGGATGCGAAAAGAAGTCCGATGCAAAGCGCCAGCGCGAAGAGAAATGCCCTCATGCAATCACATTATTCATTCAGAGGGAAGAATTTAAAAAAGTGGTCAAAAGTAGGGGTTGTAAAACAAAAAGAAAAAGGGAAAAAAGGAAAAAAACCTATGGGCAGGTGCAGATGCTCGCGTCAATTGGGTGCGTAGGGTCTGCGTATATTGTGTTAAGCACGCTCGGCGCAATCGCATAAATCAGTATGCCAATCAGCGCGCCCGTCAGCGCAGCAGTCGCCCAGACGTTCGCCCTCGCGCGCGTCTCTGCCCCCATGACCTGCCCTGCGGCGTAGATTACTCCGGCAATCACAATCATCAGCATCGCCGCCACTGGCAGCAGACTGGTCAACCCGCAACAAAGAGATTTTATTGCGCTGTTCACGTTGTCTATGCCGGTCGCGAATGCCATAGCCATAAGCACCGCAATTCCCAATATCATCGCTTTTCTCATCAAATCCCTCCTGAAAATGAATTGACCTCCGTTATGCCGCCTATGTTTAAAAAAGTGCTGTGAAGACGAGGCGTCATTCTTTCAAATAGATGTTACGTGACAGCGCTTATGGAGCCATCATAGAGGGGCCCGCAGGGCATTAAGCCCTGCGCCTCTTAGCTTGTTTGAGCCAAACTTGGAGGCGCCCCATATGGGATACAACGAGGAGATTGTAAAGA